>WNGL01000312.1_pt1 | contig 93344 bp, 90 predicted proteins | sample 5400591 | NCBI WGS metagenome assembly WNGL01 (sample SAMN13153377, study PRJNA577476) | soil metagenome | isolation source: 80 cm soil or saprolite under Garry oak tree replicate 1 | place: USA:California | collected 2016-06-15 | reverse complement strand
GATGCCGCGACTGCGCAGGTCACGGTGACCGCCGATCAGGACTCAGTCAGGGCAGCGCACGACCAGCAGTGCTCATCAAGCGCTGCCGAACGGTGCTCACGGAGCGCTACCGCCGCATCGCCAAATAACGAGGTCGCTAACAGATGTCGAGGTCACGGTTGCGCTGCGAGGAGTGTGCCGCGGCGGCGGGCTGGGCCGGTTTCGGGAATGATCTCGTGGCGTGACCGAGTCGCTGCCGCCGGAGGATCCGCGTGATGCGCTGATCCGCGAGCAGGCGGGGCAGATCGAGGCGCTGACCGCGCTGGTCGCGGAGCTGCGGGGGAAGCTGGATGCGGCGCTGACCTGGCCAGCGCCGCTGATCTGGGCGTTGCCCGGTCCTACCAGCAGGAAGACGTCCCCGAGCCGCAGCCGTCCAGGCGATACCAGCACGACCTGCACAAGGCGCGGTGCACCTGCGGGAGGGTCCACGTCGCGGCCCGCCCGGCCGGGGTGCCGGACGCGCCGCTGTCCGTCGGCCCCCGGCTGTCGGCGATGGCGGTCTACCTGTCGGTCTTCCAGCACGTCCCGGTCGAGCGGGCGCAGTTCCTGATCGCCGACCTGACCGGCGGCGTGCTGTCGGCCGGGTTCGTCCATTCGTGCCTGGGGAAGGCCGCCGGGCTGGTGACGGACGCGATGCGGCTGATCCGCACCCTGATCGCCGCGGCCCCGGTCGCGGGGTTCGACGAGACGACGCTGCGGTCCGGGCCGGCCGGGGAGAAGAAGTACGTGCACGGCGCGTTCACCGAGCTGTACTCCGCGTTCTGGCTCGGCACCCGCAGCCTGGAGACCATGAGGGAAGCCGGGATCCTGCCTTCCTTCGCCGGGATCGTGGTCTCTGACCGCTACCAGGGCTACTACAGCGAGACCTGGCAGGGCTTCGCCGGGCGTCAGGCGTGTGCAGCTCATCTCATTCGCGACTTCGCCGACTGCGCGGAGACCTACCCGCACGCGGCCTGGCCGGAGCAGGCCATCCGGTCGCTGCGCGGCCTCATCCGCGCCTGGCACGCCGCCCGCGAGCAGAGACTTCCCGCCATCTCCGACGGCGACCGGGAACCGCTGGAGACCGAGTTCCGCCGTGCCGTCACCGTCGGCCTGGCCGCTGTCTCCCGCGTCCCGGGCCCGAAGAACCAGGTCAGGCAGCAGCCCGGCCGCGAGCTGCTCGAGTTCTGCAGGACCCGGCAGGCCGACGTGCTCCGGTTCACCACCGATACCAGCGTCTGGCCGACGAACAACATCTCAGAGCGCGGCGTCCGCCCGCTGAAGACCCAGCAGAAGATCTCCGGCCGTCTGACCAGCGACGACGTTACCCAGGACAGGCTCGACATCCGCGGCTACATCGACACCGCCCGCAAGCACGGCCTCGGCGCCTACGAAATCCTGTGCCGGCTCATGACCGGAAACCCCTGGCTGCCCCCAGTCCAGCCGATCTCCCCGTAACAACGCGATCAAACTCGCGCCACCATCACCGACCGTTCACCAGGGTGAATGCTTACCATTCGGCGCATAGTCCACCAGCAAATGATCCACCAGGAAACCAATGGCATGCTCTCGCAGGATGCTTGCGAGTCTGCAGCAGGCGGCAGCCGGACGCGGAGGTCATGGGTGACGGTGTAAGCCTGCCCGGGCCTGTTCAGGACGTATCCGCTGCTCCTTCAGCTTCTGGTGGCCTGGTCGGCTTGGTCGGCTGACAGCCGCGCACCGGCGATGCGGCTCGCCCGTGCATGGGTGAGGCCATGGCCGAGTACGGCGGTCAGGAAGGGCTCCCTGCTGAGCTGGTACACGGTCGCGGCGGTGTGCGCGATCACGGTCGCGGTGCGCGGGATGGCATGCAGCAGGGCGATCTCTCCCACACCCTCGCCGCGGCCGCACCGCCGCAGGACAACCCCGTCCTGGACGGCGTCAAGCTGCCCTGCCGCGATGGCGTAGTAGGCATCTCCCGGGTCGCCCTGCCGGATCAGGACGGCGCCGGGTGGCACCTCGAACGGTGTGAGGGCCGCCGCAAGGCCCTCGATCGCGGGGGCAGGCAGCTCGGCGAACAACGGGAGCGAGCGCAAAAGCGCGATCTGCACGACCGGCACAGGGGCCTCGGTGTCCAGGGCGAACAGCACGCGGCCGCCCGCGGCCGCGGCCAGGGGCAGCACGGCTGCCACCCCGAGTAGCGCGAGCCGGCTGCCGCCCAGGTATACCAGCAGCGGCACCAGCAGTGAGCCCAGCGCCAGCCCCGCCATGGTGAGCCCTTCCAGGAGGCCGAAGACCCGGCCCAGCAATTGCGGCGGAACCGAGCGCTGCAACAGGGTCCGGCTGGCGATGTCCAGCAGGGCCCGAGCGGCCCCGGTCACCGTCAGCAGGGCCACGGTTCCCGCCACCCCGAGGCCGCACGCGAGCGCCGCCAGCGCGCCGCTGAACACGAGCGCCGCACCCACAATCGGCAGCCCCAGGCGCCGGCCAACCAGCAGCGCGCTCACCGTGGCGGCCAGCACTGCACCCACGCCATAGGCGGCGTTGAGGTAACCGACCCATGCTTGCGAGCGGTCAAGCACGCCGACGGCCAGGACGACGAACAGCAGGTCCAGCGCGCCGACCACGGCTGCCTCTGCCGTCAGCAGGGCCAGCATGAGCCGCAGCCGCGGCTGGCGGCCCGTCAGCGCCAGGCCCTCGCCAAGGCCGGCCGGCGCCCCCGGGGCATCCTCCGGTGGCGATGCGAGCGCTGCCCCCCGGAGCCTGGCGACCAGCAACGCGGCTGCCGCGCCAAGGCCGGCGCCCACGGCGAACACGCTCGCCACGCCACCGATCACGATCAGCGCCCCGGTCAGCAACCCGGCCGTCGTGATCCCGGCGGCCTCCAGCCAGCCCGCGACCACGTTGACCGCTGTCAGCTGATCGGGCGTAGCGGCAACCGACGGAAGGAGCGCGGCCTGCGCCGGGCGGGTGGTGGTCACCGCCGCGGACGCCACCATGGCGGCCGCGTAGGCCGCAATCGGCGCGCCCGCGATGACCGCCGCGGCAGTCGCGGCCATCCCCGCCGCCTGCACCAGGTAACCTCCGGCCAGCAGGACCACGGGTGATCGCCGGTCCGCGACGCTCGCGGTCACGGGGGCCAGCACCGCCGCCGGCACCAGCTGCGCCAGCGCCACCAGCCCGGCAACCGTGGCGCCGCCCCGGCTGTAGGCGAAGACCAGCATGGCCATCCACACCGAGTACTCGGTGATAATGAACAGCCCATACCCGGCCACCACGCGCAGCAGCGTCCTGTTACCTGCCACCGAGCGGAAAGCGCGCAGCCGCCGGGCGCCGGAATTGCTTGCCACCAGTTCCCCTTTCCCGAGGATCCCGGCTCAGGCCCGGTCGCCGGACTAGCGTGCTCGGAGCCGTTCGGCCAGGATCTTGGCGAGCTCGGCCCGGACGGTCGGTTCGGTGTCGGCCAGCCAATGAAAGTCGCTGCTTGGTGAGTTTGAGGAGCCGGCCGGGTTCGGCACACTGCACGGTGGCCAGACGCGTATAGCCGTAGCCGCCTCCCCAATCGCGGGCGGCACCGGATCGGCACCGGGATTCGCGAGCCGGGCGACGAGCGCGTCAACGGTCGCGTAACCGGCCCGTCGCATCGCCTCGACGTCCATCGTCAAGAGGTGCTCCACCTGCCCCCCTTCCACGCCGACCCGGACGACGCGCTCGTATGCGCCTGGGTGCTGCAGCTGTCAGCGACGCATCCGCGGGCCCCGCGCAGCACCGTCGTCAGCGGGCCCTTCCTGATCCCTCCTGGCCACAGTCCCATCCAGCCACGGCACGATCAGGCCAGCAATGATGCTGGCACCCACGTGGCGAGTGTGCTGGCCCTACCAGGGCTAGGACGGGGGCGGCGGATGCGCCGGTGCCCGGCAGCCATGTCCGCCGGCGGCTCGTGCCGGGTCAGGCCGCGGCTTTCGGCCGAACCCCGCCGGTCAGGGCTTCCCGGCGCCAGGCGCGGGCGCAGGGAACGCCACGACCCGCCCGCTGGGCTGCGCCGACTGGGGTCCGCCGAAGTCCTGGCCGACGACGAACAGGCGCGGGTCCTGGCCCCGGCTGAGCGCGCAGGCGAAGGCGCCACGGTCCAGCTTGACCGTGGCCAGCACCTCGCCGCCCTCACGCACCCGCACGCAGTGCTGGTTACCCACGTCGGCGTACCAGACAGCGCCCTCGGCATCGATGCAGATCCCGTCGGGGTGGTCACCGGGCGTCTCCGCCCACACCCGCCGGCTGCCGAGGCCGCCGTCCGCGCCGATGTCGTACGCCGTGAGCCGGTTGGCGTACGACTCAGCGACGATCAGCGTCCCGTCGTCCGGGGTGATCGCCATCCCGTTCGGGAAGGCGACGTCACCGGCGACCTGGCGGACAGTGCCGTCCGGTGTGGCGAGCACGACGAGGCCCGGCGCGAACTCGCCGCCGGGGAAGTCGAAGCCGATGGTATTGACGTAGGCGTTGCCCCGGTCATCGACCACGATGTCATTCCACGGCTTGGTTGACACTCCGGACAGGTCAGCATGCGTGACCAGCGTCCCGTCCGGCTCACGGCGCAGCAGCCGCCGCTGCGCCGAATCCACGACCAGCAGCCGCCCGTCCGGGAGGAAATCGATGCACATCGGGAACGACGCGACGGTCACCACCACTTCGTGGCTGCCGTCGCGGCCGAGCGCGATCACCTGGTTCGCGCCCCAGTCAGAGAACCAGAGCCGTCCGTCGTGCCAGCGTGGTGACTCGCCGAAGACAACTCCTTCCATCAGGACTTCAGCTGCGCTCACCTTGGGTCTCCTTCTCGCCGATGGCCTGGTAAGGCAGACCGCGCCGGGGTCCGGAACTCATCGGCACGACGTGGATCGCCAGCTGCGCACAGCGCGCTCCAGCGTGGCCGCGCCCACCGGAATTTCCTGGTTCCTGGCCGGCTGTGTCAGCCGCCGGCCGCGGCGGCACTGCGCCGGCGGTCATCTCTGATGATCTCGATGACCAGCACCACGGCCAGCATGAGCAAGGCATCCTCTCCGTCGGTGACGTCGACGGCGAACTGCTCCCTGAGCGTCCGCAACTGCGTCACCCCGGCTACGGGCATGCCACCGCGGCTGACAGCATACTGCCGCCCGGAGAAGTTTCCGCGTGCCTCCAGCAGGCCGGCGGGCGAGTCGATCTCAAAGCGCCTGCCGAAGAACCCGCGAGGATACACGGTGATCTCCTGGCCGCCCGTGAGGATCTGGTAACGCATCGCCAGTCCCCGGCGCGAGATGACCGCGACTTCCGCTCCGGTCATGTCGCAGATGGACAGCTTTCTGGAGAACGCGAACCTGCCATGAACCTCGAACTGCGGTATCCCCGTATCGTCTGTTATCGCGAACCGGCTGGTGAGTGCCCACTTGCGCGATATCAGGTAATTTGAACCCATAATGCGAGCGTATCGCTCTGGTCGGCCGTGCGGGTCCCGCGCATCCGCGAGCTGACAATGGCGAACCGGATGCAGCTCCCGGCACCCATTACCGGGCCGCGAATGCCTGACAGGCGGGTCAGGACACTGACTATTCCGCTGGTGCCGCAATGACCGCCATCCGGCAACGTGTCACGGACGGTGGTCACGGCCCCGCGCCGGTGGCATGACCCGACGACCCAGAGGGATGATCCTCGGAAATGCGCGGTATCGCTCCCAGTTGCCCGATCTGCGGTAGCGCTCTGGATCGTCACGCAGACCGGACAAGGAGCGTCATCTCACCAATTGTTATACCCGCTAACGTACGGTCGGCCTGATAGCGGCGGCGGGCGGGTGCCGAGGGTGGTGGTGTCGGCGCCGGCCAGGGACGCGGCGCCGGGACGGGCGGCTGGCATTGGCGGGGTGCTGGCGGCGGTCGCCGGGTCAGGGCGTGGTAGCGGGTACGGGCGTGCCGCCGCTGCCGCCAGCGGACGCGGCCAGGAGGGCGACTGCGGCGAAGGCTCCGACCAGCAGGATCGCGATCCCGATCCAGCCGAGTATGATGCCTGCGGTGGCCAGGCCTGAGCCTTTCTGCCTGCCTGCGGAGTTCCTGATCGCCCGGCGGGCCTGGTAGCCGAAGACCAGGGCCAGCACGGACCCGACCCCGGCAAACCACAGCACCCCCAGCAGCACGGACACGATGGCGAAGCCGTTGGTCTCCCGGAAGGGGGCAGCGAGCTGACCGGGCGACGTCGGCTCGGTGGCGGCGCTGACGATCTCTTCGGGTGGCCCGAGCCGCTCCAGCATGTTGCGTACGGCTGCCTCATCACCGGCCGGGGCCTGGCGCAGCGCCTCCTGGAGGTGCTCGCGGATCTCGGATATCAGCTCATCTCGCCGGTGCGGCGGCAGCACCGATGCGGCGGCGGCCAGGCGGCGCAGGTAGTCATCGACGAGCGGGTCAGCGTGCACGGTCATCGGCCTTCTCTCCTCGCGTTGTTGTCAGCAGGGCATCGACGGCGTCCCGGAACCGGGCCCATTCGCTGCTGAAGTCGGCCAGCGCGCGCTGTCCGGCGTCGGTGAGCTGGTAGTAGCGTCGCGGCGGGCCGGCCTCGGATTCCTGCCAGGACGTGCTCACCAGGTGGTCGCGGCGCAGCCGGCTCAGCAGCGGGTAGATGGTGCCCTCGCTGACCAGCAGCCCGTCAGCATCCGAGAGCGTCCGGACGAGCTCGAACCCGTACCGCTGGCCGTCCCGCAGCAGCGCCAGGACGCAGTACTCCAGCGTGCCTTTGCGCAGCTGGCTCACCGCGTTACGTGCTCGGCCAGGTTCCATGCATCACAAGGTACCAGGCGATGCACTAACCGGCAAGGCCCGCTGACCCGTCACCCCGCCAACGCCAGGTCCCGGCGGCACCGGCCGGTGACTGGCGACGGCCTGGCGGCCGTGGTCATCGGGTGGCTGGCGCAGACGGTTAGCCGCGCTGTCACCCGGGCTAGCCGCGGGCTTGGCGGGCCGCCGGGTTACTTCTTGATCCGGACGGTCTTGCTCGATCTGGTGTCGAGCGCCATCTCGTCCGCGTTGGCGATCCCGACCTTGAGCCGGACGGTCCCGGTGACCGGGTCGATCACGTCGACCACCCGGGCCAGCAGGCTGGCTGTGTCCTGGTTGCCGGACTGCTGGGCGAGCGCCACCGCCCGGCCCAGCCTGGCAGCTGCGGCGTCATCGTCTCCCGCCTTGCGGGCCTCGAGCCCGTCCTGGATGGCCTGGGCGAGCTCGGCCTGGCCGGTGTAATGGGCGACGTGGCGGTTGATCCGGGTGGACATCGCCTCGTCGCCGGTCCAGATCGCCCGGACAAGCCCCTGGCCCAGGGTCCGCGGGCCTGATGCCGTGCCGAGGATCAGGCTGACCCGGGCGGCGAGCATCTCCTGGCCCTCCGCGGCCGGCTCGACGTCCACGCAGAGGTGATGGTAGTCGCGGCTCTCGTTCCCCCAGGCACCGGTCGGGTAGTCGCCCGCCTGCGATGCCGCCGGCACGCGCCTGGCGGTGAGGTCCTCGACGGCGGGCGCGACCTGCTTGACGAACCGGATCCTGGCCCGCTGCGGCGTCCAGACCCGCAGCGCGACATCGGCCACCTCCTTGGCCATCGAGGCCGTCATCATCGCCTCGAAATCAGCGGCCAGCCCGGCCGGGTCGGGCACGATGTCGACGGTGCCCAGCAGCGCGGCGGAGATCTTGCGCAGCTCGCTGACTTCCCAGTCGGTGCCGACGCCGCGGCAGTCGCAGCTGAAGACCCCCTGACACTCCTCGATCGCGGCCGCGAGCGTGCCGGGGAGCTGGCCGTTCTGGCCGTCGGTGAGCAGGATCGCGTGCCGCAGCGTATCCTCGCGCTGCTCGAAGAGCTCCCGGGCGTATCGCAGCCATTTCCCGATCGCGGTCCCGCCCCGCGGGCGCAGGCGGGCCAGTGAGTCTTTGGCGGCCTGCCTGGTAGTTGCGCTGGCGATCGCCAGGGTGCCGTCTTTCGTGGCGTGCTCCCATGGCTCGCGCCGGGACATCGGTACGGTCAGCCTAAAGCCCAGCCGCCCGGAGCCCGGCCTCGGCGCGGCCCGCTCCCGGGGCCGGGGCCCGCAGCGGGCGGGGCGGTTTGCTGTCAAACTAGGATTATGTGCGATGGCTGCCTGGAGGAGGAATGGTGGCCGCAGATTCCCCTGCGCAGCTAGGTGGTCTGCTGACCGGGCTTGCTCCTGGTTCCCGGGTGGCCGGCTACCTGCTGGAGATGCTGGTCGGCGTCGGCGGGACGGCGGCGGTTTTCCGCGCGCGCGACGAGCGGCTGGGCCGGACGGTGGCGCTGAAGCTGCTGACCGGGGATGAGCAGGTCCGGCAGCGCTTTGCCCGGGAGGCGCGGGCGGTCGCGGCGGTGGACCATCCGCACATCATCCCCGTTTACGAGGCCGGCGAGGCGGGCGGCGTGCTGTTCATCGCGATGCGGTTCGTGGCCGGCGATGACCTGCGGGTGGTGGTCGGGCGGGAGGGCGGCCTGCGGCCGCGGCGGGCGGTCGGGTTCATTTCCCCGGTGGCGTCCGCCCTCGATGCCGCGCATGGCGCCGGGCTGGTACACCGTGACGTCAAGCCCGGGAACATGCTGGTGGACGTGGGCCCTGGCCGGCCGGAGCACGTGTACCTGTCGGATTTCGGGCTGGCCAGGGGGATACTGTCGGTGGGCGGGCCGACCAGGGCCGGGCAGTTCCTCGGCACGCCTGACTACGCGGCGCCGGAGCAGATCAGCGGCGGGTCCGTAGACGGCCGCGCGGATCAGTACGCTCTGGGATGCGTGGCGTACACGCTGCTGAGCGGCTCACGGCCGTTCGAGCGCGAAGAGCCGATGGCGGTGCTCTACGCGCACCTGTTCGCGCCGCCGCCCCGGCTGACCTCGGTGCGGCCGGAGCTGGCGGCTGCCGTGGACCAGGTGCTGAGCAGGGCCTTGTCGAAAGCGCCGGAAGACAGGTACGACAGTTGCGGTGCCTTCGCCGACGCGCTGCGGGAGGCGCTCGGCGTGGAGCCCTACGATTTCTCCGGGCCGGTACGTCCCTCCGCCGGGGCCCGGCTCGCCGGGCCAGCCGGCCAGCGCACCGTGACCGCGGTGCCGGCCGAGGTCAGCGCGCGCGGGACGGCCTTCCCCGACGGCGGGGCGCCCGCGGCGCCAGCGGCATCGCGAGCGGTCGTGACAGTTCCGCTGACTGTTCCGCCGGACTCACCAGCCACCCCGCTTCCAGCCGGAACATCCCCGCCCGCGCCGGCCCCGATATCCCCGTCGGCGTCACCAGGCCCGCTGCCCCCGCCGGCGGGAGCGGAAACCTGGACCGCGGTGGTGGCCGCGGATCGCGCCTACTACGACAGCGTGCGGGCGGTGAGCGATCAGGACGCCGCGGCGATCAGCCTGCCAGCCCACGTCCCCGAACGGCGGTTCGGGCTCTCCGGGACCAAGATCCGCATCGGACGGCGGAGCGTGTCCCGCCATATCGAGCCGGAGATCGACCTGACCGGCGATCCCGGGGTATCGCGGCTGCACGCCGTGCTGGTCGCCGGGCCAGACCGAGGCTGGTCCGTCGTCGATCCCGGCACGCAGAACGGCATCATGGTCAACGGCCAGGACGTCCCGCCCGGCGACGTGGTCCCGCTGCGCGACGGCGACCGCATCCACCTGGGCGCATGGACCGTGATCACGATCACCCGCGGCTGACCGGACCAGTCGTTCGTCCCGTGTCTCACCCAGGCGATGCCGCTGACGCGGCTCAGCGGTACTCGGCAATGCGGCGGCTGAGGCCCCAGGCGGAGCTCGCCGCAATCAGCAGCGCCCCCGCGATCACGACGCCTTCCAGCGGGCCGAACGCCGCCGCCCCCGAGTCCGCGCTGGATCGGAAGGCCTGCTGGCTGGCGGCGAGCGCCTGGGAGATGTCGCGCTCCAGCTGGTTGTAGCCCGCCGCCGAGCTGCCCGGGCCGGTCCCGATAACCATGTCGCGTTCGGCCTTGTACTGAGCGGCTGCGCCCAGCTTGTACACCTGCTCGTTCGCCGCGTACCAGGCGGGGGCGTCGCGCTTCGCCGCGGCCAGGTAAGGCGCGGCCTGCGCGCTGCCTGCCGCCGCCGTGAGCAGCGGGCCGATCTTGGCCTGCACGGCGTGGAAGTCCGTCTCGAAGGACGTGCTGCCGCTGCGCGAGATCACGTTGAGGATCGCGTCTCCCCGGATCTGCTGGACGTCGATACTGGCCTGCGCCAGCGCCTCCGCCGGGCGGGCGCCCTGCCCGAGCCCGGCGTCCAGGTCCGAACGAGCCACCGCGAACGTCGCCGCGAGCCAGAGCACGGTGACGATCAGGGCGACCGACGCCCCGACCAGGCCGTAGTTGAACACCCGCTTGGTCCTGCGGGCCAGCCAGCGCTGCACGCGGTACAGCACGAACCCGGCGGCGAGCGCGAGGACCAGCGCGACGATGACGGTCGGCAGGCCGGTCGCCTGCTCGCTGGCCGCGGAGGTGGCGGCGTTCTCCTGCGCGTAGATGGCCTTCGCCGCGGGCAGCAGCGTCAGGTGCGCCTCCTCGGAGGCGACCTGCAGGAACGAGCCGCCGGTCAGCGGGTAGCCCACCGAGTACAGGTCCAGGGCCTGGGCGACGTAGCCGGCGTAGCGCGGCAGGCCCGAGGAAAACGCCCTGATGGCCGCCGTCATCTGCGGGTTCAGACCTGCGTCCCTGAGTTTCGCCAGGCTAGCGGCGGCCTCGGCGATGTCGGTCCGGTAGCGCTGCAGCCTGTCCTGCGGCGGCTGCTGAGCGGCCAGCAGCGACCCGGTGATGGTCACGTCGGCGTCCGCGACGGCCTGGTACATCTGCTGCGCGTCCAGGCTCAGCGGCTCGTGCACGGCGGCCACGGAGGAGGCGGCGGCCGAGTGCTGGCTGACCGCCCAGCCGCTCAGCGCCCCCGATGTCAGGGACAGCAGCAGCAGGACGCCCAGCAGCACCCACAGGGTGGCCGGGGTCCGCCCGGCCAGGCTCCGGTGAGCGGCGGCCGGGACAACCCGCGGGCGGGTCGCGGTGCGGGCCACTAGCCGATGCTCGCGATCTGCTGGCCGGCCAGGATGGCCACCGCCGGCGGCAGCGGCTGGAAGTTCACCTGGCGCACGTACGCCGGGGCGTTGCCGGCGGTGATCAGCCAGTCCAGGAACGCCTTGACGGCGCTGGCCCTGGCCGGGTCCGGCTGCCTGGTGCTGACGATGGCGTACTCGTAGTTCAGGATCGGGTACCCCGCGGCCGCCGGGCCGTCGATCAGCGAGATGGTCTCGTTGGGCGGCGTCAGCGCCACGAAGGGGGCGACCGCCGCCCGGATGGCCGCCGCCGTGGGGAGGGTGTACTGGCCCCTGGAGTTCGCCAGCGCCGCGTAACCGAGCCTGTCCGCCAGCGTCTGGGCCAGGTAGCTGATCCCGTTGTAGGCCACGCAGCCCGCCCTGCGCGCGCAGTCGGCCAGCGTGGTGCTGCTTCCGCTGGCGGCGATGGCAGCGGAGACCGGCGGCCAGGCCACGGTCGTGCCGTAGCCGTGGTCGTCGTTCCACACCGGATCCTGGGTCGACAGGTAGCTGGTGAACAGGAACGTGTCGCCGGAACTGTCGGAACGGTGCACCGGCACCACCGTGATGTCCGGCAGGTTCAGGCCCGGGTTGAGGTCTGCGATCGCCCGGTCGTTCCAGCGCGTGATCGTCCCGTCGTACATGCCGGCGAGCACCTGGCCGTTCAGCCTGACGTGGCTGCCCTGGCGCAGCCCGGGCAGGTTGTAGATGACCAGCTGCGCGGAGACGGCCAGCGGGATGTTCAGCAGGGACGGAGCCTTCACCAGGTCACCGCTGGACAGGTAGGCGTCGGACGCGCCGATGTCGGCCCTGCCGTCCATCGCGGACGCGATCCCGAGGCCGGACCCGCCGCCGCTGGCGGTCACGGTCACGCCGGGCACCCGCTGATGGTAGGCCGCCGCCCAGATCTTCATCAGCGGCAGCAGCAGCAGCAGTCCGCTGCCCAGTTCGACGATCGGGCCGGCCGGGGCAGCGGCGGCCGCGCCCGGCGCCGAACGCGCCCCCGCGCCGTCCGCGCCCGGCGCGGCGCCGGTGCCGCACGCCGTGGCTGCCGCGAGAAGCACGACGGCCAGCAGTACCGTCCGCACTCGACGTTTCCCTGACACCGCCAGCGGCTCCTCACGGGTGAAGACCTCGCCCGACTTCTTCAGTTTTCACCCGGTTGCGCAGTGCCCAGCGACGACGGGAGGCGATGTTCACCTGCGCGTCACCAGACGTTCAGCCAGCGCCGCGATGAGCCGGGGCGGATTCGATCAGCCGGCCCACGTTCGGGACTCATTTTTTTTCTTTCCGAACGGCCAGGGTTCTCCGCCTTGGCCTCACCAGGGGCCACCGTGCCCGGGCAGTTCAGTCCCGGGGGCGCACCGCGGTCCGGGATGCGCGCATGGTCGGCGAAGGCCGGGAGCGGTGCTCTACCCTGCTCCGCATGCGGATTCCGCCGGGTGCCCGGGTCTACCTGACTACGATCATCAGCCTGGCCGGGGTGGCCCTGGCGACGTGGTTCGGCATGCAGGCCGGCGCCGCCGTACCCGGCCGGCGATGGTGGACGCTGGGAGCGGTGGCCGCGAGCGTCACCGCCGCCGGCGTGCCGGCTTATGAGCAGATCCGCAAGGAGCGGATGCGGGCCAAGGCGCAGCAGGCCGCGATCGATGCGGCGGTGGCGATGCGCGTGACCATGAATGACGCTCTTGACCCGATCGTGCGTCAGCTTGGCCGGGTGGCGGCCGCGGGCAGGCATGACCGGGAGGCGCTGGCCGAGGCGGTGATCCCGATGGTGCTTGACTCGGCGGCCCATCTGGCTGGCTCCGGGCGGGTGCGGGCCTGCCTGTTCCGGTTCTCGCCCGGGACGCCGATGACGCTGGTTCCGGCCCAGTACAGCGGCCGCGTGGATGATCCGCTGGAACCGGTCGCCGAGGGAACGGTGACAGGAGACCTGGTTTTCGGCATGATCCGGCACAACCAGCACCTGTTCTGTCCCGACCTGGACGCCAGCCCGCTGCCGGGCTGGCGTGTCACGGCGCCGCAGACGTACCAGTCCTTCGCCGCCGTCCCGGTCGCCGCCGGGCGGAACGCGTTCGGCATGCTGATGGTGGATACGCTGGACAAAGGCGGGATCAGCCGGGCAGACGTGCCGCTGATCCGGTTGCTGGGCGGGCTGCTCGCGGTCGCGCTGGCGTAACCTTGGCCAGGGGTGTTCGGGCGGTGCGAAGGGACCATCGGCCGTTGCGCCCTCGCGGGCAGCGACGGACACTGAGGTCGTGGGGAAGGCGACGAACGTGACAGTTCACATCACCATCGAGGACCACGACGACCGTCCCGAGCGGATGGTGCGCGATCCGGATCGCTACTTCGCCGATGCCCGCCGGCGGGCCAGGCAGGAAGTCATGCGCCAGGCGCGCTGGCTGTTCTCGCCGCACCGGCACCCGAAGCAGCGTTAGGCCCGGCCACCATCAGGCCAGCGCGAGGGCTATGGCGTGCAAGGCCAGGCCCACGCCCGCCCCGACCACCGTGCCGTTGATGCGGATGTACTGCAGGTCGCGGCCGAGAAGCAGTTCGAGCTGGCTCGACGTCTCGGCGGCGTCCCACCGCTCGATGGTCCCGGTGACCAGGCCGGCCAGGTCGTCGTGGAAGTGGTCGGCGAGGGCCCTGACTCCCGACTCGGCCATGCGCTCGAGGCCCTCGTGCAGACGCGGGTCGGACGCGAGGCGCTGGCCGACCGCGACCAGCGCCTCGGCCAGCCGGCGGCGCAGCTCGGACTCCGGGTCGGCGGCCTGGGTTCGCAGCGCCTCCTTGGACTTCTGCCACAGCGAGGAGGACCAGTCCCGCAGCCCGGCGCTGCCCAGGACCTCGCGCTTGAGGCGCTCCCCGCGCTCGCGCAGCTCCGGGGAGGTCTCGAGGCGGTCGGGGAGCCCGGCGATCCACGCCTCGAACTGCTTCCGCGTCTGGTCGTAGGGGTCGGCGGCCATCGCCACCAGCCGCTGGCGCAGGCGGTCGTACAGGCGGTCGAAGACCCGCCGGTAGATCGCGTCGGGCACCCAGCGGGGTGCCTCCCCCTCGAACAGCTCGCGCAGCTCCGCGTAGTGGTCGCCGAGATAGCGGTCGGCACCGGTCAAGATGGCGTTGAACAGCTCGGCGTGATGGCCTCCCGCGATGACGACCCGCAGCGCCCGCCCGGCTAGCGGCGCCACCTCGACGGCATCGATCACCCGGGTTAGTTCGGCGGTGAGCACGCGCTGGACATCCTCATCGCGGAGCGCCTCGGCCACCTCGACCACCAGATCGGCGGCGTGACCGGCGAAGCGGGCCGCGTTGGCCTCGTCGGCCAGCCAGGCGGCCAGCCGGGAAACCAGGCGAGCGGAGCGGATCCGCTCGGCCAGGACGTCGGCGTTGAGGAAGTTCTCCTGCACGAACTGGCCCAAGGTGGCGGCGAACTGGTCCTTGCGCTCGACGATCAGCGCGGTGTGCGGTATCGGCAGGCCCAGCGGACGGCGGAACAGGGCGGTCACCGCGAACCAGTCGGCCACGCCGCCGACCATGGAGGCCTCGGCCCCGGTCTGCACATAACCGAGGAGGGTCCCGTGGACGCCGACCGCGGTCACGGCCAGGAACAGCACTGTGACCGCGGCGAGCAGGGCGGTGGCCCGCAGGCGCGCGGCAGCCAGGCTGCGGGCCCGCACGTCGGCCGGCACATGCCCGGACGCGGGTGCCGGCGAAGCGGACATCGGTGCGGTCGGTTCCATCTGGCAGCCCCCGGTCAGCCTGCGGTACAGGGCGGAAAACGACGATCAGATCCGCCCACGATATTGACCGGGCTCACGCCCGGCCGGGACGGGGTCCCGCGGCCCGCCGCCGGCACCGGCAACCCGGTGCCGCGATGTACGTCAGTTTCGTTCAATCTCCGTCAGCTGACCGATGTTTCGCGCTGCAACTTGCAGCAGTATTTGTCCTGCAACTGGCACCGGGCAGCTGGCGGGCAACGGGGCGAACGCCGCGGCCGCCATTGCCCGGAACCTGAGACTCCCGCGTGGCAGTCATGCGCCCAGTCCGTACACCTGCACGCACGACCCCGGCCACGCGGGTCAGGCTTCCCGGTAGCGAGTAACCGAGGGCGGCGAGGTTCCCCGGCCACCGCCCTCGCCCTCGCTACCGGGGGGCCTTGGGTTCGCAGTCGATCTCGTCCCCCCGCAGGGAGCAGACCGTGACCGTTCACCACCTGCCCGGCACAGCGTCCTTTACCGCATGCTTGCAGCTGTTCAGACGCTACCCGCTGGCGGTCACGCCGCAGCGGGCGGACGGCGGCCGCCAGTCGATGGTACTGATGAACCGCGCCGCCGGGCCGGCCGGTTTCCTGGTCCTCACCTGGGCCAGGAACGACCTTTTCCTCATCCGCTCGTGGAACCGCCGCGACGGGGTCAACCAGGAAATCCGGCCAGGAGAACCGGTTTCCGGCGTCATCTGCGAGGCCGTCACCAGCAGCATGCCGCTCCCGCGCGACGGCGCGCTGCTCGGCTGGGTCACCGACAGCCAGGTGACCGTGCTGCTGGCCGCGCACTGCAGGCCGCCGGCCACCTGGGACGACCCGGTCCCGGTCCCCGACATCCGGGTCATGCCGATGGCCGGCACCAGCGACCTGCTGCACTGGCCGCCGTTCACCGCCAGCCCGCTCGACGACGAGCGCCTGTGGGAGTACGCCGAACGCGGCGAGATCGTCGACGTTGCCCCCCTCCTCACGCAAAGCGCCGGACGCGGGTACTGGGTGCCGTCCCCGGACCGGAGAAGCGCCAGGCACGAGGAAGGGTGCGTCGTTGTCACGGACAACCTGCGGGCCGAGGAGTACTGGCTGCCGGCCGGCGTCTACACCGATCACTGGATGCTGCGCGAGGGCATCCAGCCTCCGCCCGCCAGCAGCCTGCTGGCCCTCCCCGGCGTGGTGGACCTGGCCCGCTGGCTCCGCCGGCCCTGAGGCACCTGGAGTCAGCCAGGCAGGCCGACCCGGTTGTACTCGTCGTGCCAGTTCCACCAGGCGTACGGCGGGGTCTGGGGGTATCCCTCGGGCGAGTCCTCCCAGGCCTCCTGCCGCCCGAGCGCGCTCAGGTCGAGGTAGCTCCAGGTGCTGCCCAGCGCCTCGTCGCCGCGGTTGTTGACGAAGTAGGTGCGGAACACCCTGTCGCCGTCGCGGATGAACGCGTTCGTGCCGTGCCATTCGTCCACGCCGAAATCGGCGTCGAAGCCGTCCGTCATCGTGTACCAGGGCATCGTCCAGCCCATCCGCGCCTTCACCCGGGCGATGTCCGGCTGCGGCGCGCGCGAGGCGTAGGCGAAGGTGATGTCCCGGACGTTCAGGTGGGCGACGTGGGCGACCTGGTCGGCCATCAGGGAACAGCCGATGCAGGCGTGGTCGGGCCAGCCGAACACGCCGGGCTCGAAGAAAGCACGGTAGATGATCAGCTGGCGACGGCCCTCGAACAGGTCGAGCAGGCTCGCCTTGCCCTCAGGTCCGTCGAACTCGTAATCCTTCTCCACCGCCAGCCACGGCATCCGGCGGCGCTCCGCCGCCAGCGCGTCCCGGGCGCGGGTCAGCTCCTTCTCCTTCACCAGCAGCTGCTGGCGCGCGGCCTCCCACTCCGGCGCGGTGACGATCGGGGGAGTCTTCATTGCGGTGTCCGCCTTTCATTGGGTTTCGTGCGGTGGGGTTGCGCCGGGGCCCGCGAGCGACCGGTCGAGGTGGTCCTTCAGTGCGTCGAGCTGGCCGTCCCAGTCGCGGGCCAGCGCGGCCAGGAACTGCTGCGCCACCCGCATCGGCGCGGAGCGCAGCCGGTAGCGCACCCGGCGGCGCTCCCCCGGCTCGGCCGTCACCAGGCCGGCCTCGGCCAGCAGGGCCAGGTGCTTGGCGATCGCCTGCCGGGTGATCGGCAGGCGCGCGGCCAGGTCCGTGGCCGTGGCCGGGCCGCCCGCGGCCAGCGCGGCCAAGATGGCGCGCCGGCTCGGGTCGGCCAGGGCCGTGAAGACCTGCTCGGCGATCGCCTCGAGGTCAGGCAGCATCGAGGTAGGCGGCCAGCTCGGCCAGCTCCTTCACCCACCCCTCGGTGTTGCCGTCGTACGCCTTGCGGTAGGCATCCTCCGGCAGCTGCGCGAACCCGCTCTCGATCACGGTCAGGCGGGTGCCCGCGCCGGCCGGCACGAGCGTGAACTCGACATAGGTACGGCGCGGATCGTCCTCGGGCAGCCCGTAGATGTGCCAGGTGAACCCGAACACCGCCGGCTCCTCCACCCGTTCCACCCGCATCTGGGCCGTGAACCCTTCTGCGGCCCAGGTCATCCGGGCCGCCCCGCCCGGGCGCAGGTCGATCGTCGCCTCGTTGCCGAACCAGGCGCCCAGCCCCTCGGCCGTGGTGAGCGCCGCCCACACCTGGACCGGCGGGTGGGCAAGTTCCACGGTCCGCTCGATCCGATCAGGAAAACCCATGACAGCCTCCCACAAGTAGCAACCGATCAGTTGCTACCTTATGGCAACCGATCGGTTGCGTCAACCGCTCGGCCTGGCCCGGGGCCATCTCGTAGGCTCGCGTCATGCCGAGTTCCCTGCCGCGCAGCACGCCAGCGGATCAGCGCGTCGATCCGGCCGCGATCCTCGGCTTCCTCGACGCGATGGACGAGCACCCTGACATCGAGATACACAGCCTCATGGTGGTCCGGCACGGGCGGGTGGCGGCTGAGGGGTGGTGGGCGCCGTACAGCGCCGGGCGGCCGCAGCTACTGTACTCGCTCAGCAAGAGCTTCACCTCCACGGCGGCGGCATTCGCGCAGGCCGAGGGCCTGCTCGAGCTGGACGACACCAATCGCTCGTCGGCAGCCTCGATCGCGCGGGGGCTAAGCCGGGTCTCGCCGCGGCAGTGCGTAGCGACACGAGCGCAGTGATGCGCCGCGACCGTCTCGGCTACGGTCCCGGGTGACATTCCCGGACGGTACGCGACATTGACGGCGAGATGAACGGGAAGGCCACTCTAGCTTATGCGCTATCCGTCGACCTGGTGAGCCTCTTCGCCAGTACAATAAAGTACAGGCCCTCGCGCAGCGGGCACGCGAACCTTTTATCGGCCGGGAATGGCCGCGTCTCACCGGTACGCTGAAAGCCCAGCCGCTCGTACCAGGCAATGAGCATTTCCTGCTGCGCAAGCACAGTCATCTCAAAGACAGTCGACTTGAACCTCAGCGCGGCCTGCCGTTCGGCCTCAGCCATCAGCCGACGACCGATGCCCGCACCTTGCGCCGCAGGCGAAACGGCGAAAGTCCCGAAATACGAAACATCGTTACCGCGGTCCTCGACCTGGCAACATGCGGCCATGCCGCCCTCGCGGTCGAGCACGATCATCACAGAGCTTGTCCCGGCGATTATGCCCTGCACTTGCTCGACGCTAATCCGATCGCCGTCCACAAAATCGGCCTCGCTCGTCCACCCCTGGCGGCTGGCTTCCCCGCGGTAGGCAGAGCGAATAAGCTCGACGAGCATCTCGGCGTCATTAGGAACGGCGAGCCGGAATGCGCTCACCTACAACTTGCCAGGCATATGCCAGTACCGCACAGCCGATATCCTAGGTGCATTAGCACACATCCTCTGGCCTTGTGCTCCTACTCTGTACATCAGCAAGCGTAGTCGTCGGCCTGCCGGTCGTGGTCGCCGCCGGGTCCGGCCTGCACCATTGATAGCAGCGGGCAGCTAAGAGCCTGGCCTGCAGCCGGGCGACGTCTACACAAAGGCGGCGAGCGAGGTATAGATCTCCGCCGCTCTGGTGAACGCGGCCTGGGCCTGGTCCCGGTCACCAGCCCGAGCGAACTCTCCCGCGGCCGCTTCCAGCGCCTTGGCCCGCAGCAGCGGCCGACTGGCCGGCCACTACACCCACGTCCGGCTGACCGCACGGTCGGTCACCCACATGCGGCGCCTGCGCCCGGTCACGGACACGGCCCCGAACGGCGGGATACCAGGGTCAACCGCGGAGCACGTCAGTGGCCCGGTGGGTGCGATCGACACCTTCGGCCAGGAACACCGTGCTGAGTGAGTTCTCCGTGCGGAGCGGAAGGATTTTCTGGTAGGCGGGAGACGAATACCAATGCCGGGCCCGCTCCCCATCGGGGAACTCGATCACGATCAAGGTGCCGGGGTTTTCTCCCTCCAGCATCTCCATCTCGCCGCCGTGCACGATGAAGTGACCGCCGAACGGGGCCAGCGTCGCGTCGATCTGCTCCAGGTACTCCCTGATAGGCGGCCCCATCCGAACGTCGCGCAAGATCCCGACCCCGTACCACGGCATGATGACCTCCCACATTGCGGACTTCACCTGATTGTCAGGGGTCCGCCGGACGGACGCCATTACCTCTGAGGTCATGAGGGCCCACGCCGGGGCGGGCCAGGTGCTGACGGGCGCGCAGGGCCATGTCCACCCTGGTGCGCGAGCCGCAGGACTAAGCCCCCGGCACGCGGACCTCATACCAGAGGCCGCCGTTCAGGTCGAGGTTGTTGCCGCGCGCCTGGCCCCGGCCGCTGTCGCCGACATAGGTGTAGAGAGGATGGCCGTCATAGGTCACCTGCACACCGCCGTCGGGCCGGCGGATGGTGCCGAGCGTGCCCGCGATGCCCGGCCCGGCCTTGGCATGGCCGGTGACCGGCGGCCAGTAGGCGGTACACGACCCGGTGCACTTGGAGGTCACCGGGGTATCGGGGGCGAACCAGTACAGCGTGAGGCCGTCCGCGTTGGTGAGCACGGTGACCCCGTTGATCTGCGTGGTCTTCAAGGTAATCCCGGTGCCGGCCGCGGCCGCGGGCGGCGCGTCCGCGTTGGCCAGCGCGACACCGAGCAGGGCCACGGCGGCCAGCGAAACGGCACCGACCGCACCGACCACCATCGACACCCCTGCCTGCACCCCGGCCAGCAGCCGGCGGCCCGGGCCGGCCCGGTCGGCTGGCTCGTCGGCCTGATGCGCGGGATCCGTGGTGATCGCGGCCAGGGCCAGCAGCGCGAAGGCGGCCACCTCGATCAGCCCGGCGGCGATCCCCGCTCTGGTGCGGACCTCCTTGAACCCGAACAGCCCGATCCACACCGCCAGCAGGTAGGCGCCGAGCGTGGACAGCGCGAACCCGGCGCTCGCGGCCGCGGCCAGCCGGCTCCGCGACACCAGCGCGGCTGCGGTCAGCACGGCGCCCACGATGGCCTGCACCAGGAAAAGCCAGCCGATCGTGGGGATTGACCGGTATCCGGTCAGGTACAGGTACAGGTGAATGCCGGCGGACACGGCCAGCAGCGACGCTCCCGCGGCCCGCAGCCTCAGCCGCAGCCAGCGGGCCGTCTTGCCGCGCCGATGCCTGCCCACGCTCATGACGTCCCTCCCCGGCGCGCTCCGCTGTCCTCGGCGGCCGGCTGCCTGACCTCACCAGCCTGGCACGCCGCGGCTCGTTTTTCCGGGGCTCAGCGGTCTGGTGTACGAGTTAGGGCCAGACCATCACATAACGGTGCCGGCCGGGCGGAGTTTCTCGACACGTAATACAGGCGCGACCTGGCTCAGGTGCCGAGGTACTTGAGGACGGCCAGGACCCGGCGGTGGCTGGTGCCGGTGGGAGGCAGGTCGAGTTTGGCGAAGATGTTCGTCACGTACTTCTCCACCGCGCTCGGGCTGACCTTCAGCACCGCGACGATCCCGTTGTTGGAATGTCCCTCGGCCATCAGCCGCAGCACCTGCAGCTCCCGCGGGGTGAGCCGGTCGAGCGGGTCGTCGCGGCGGCGGACCAGGAGCTGCGCGACCACCTCCGGGTCCAGGGCCGTGCCGCCGGCCGCCACCCGGCGCACCGCGTCCAGGAAGTCGTCCACGTGCGCGACCCGGTCCTTCAGCAGGTACCCGACCGAACTCGTCGCGGCGGAGAGCAGGTCGGTGGCGTAGCTCTCCTCGACGTACTGGGACAGGACCAGCAGCGCGACGTCCGGGTACTGACGGCGGATGACCAGCGCGGCCCGGATGCCCTCGTCGGTGTGCGTGGGCGGCATCCGGACGTCGATGACGGCCAGGTCCGGCTGGTGCTCGGCCACCGCCCTGAGCAGTTGCTCGGCGTCCGGCACGGCGGCCACGACCGTGCCGCCGCCCCCGGTGAGCATCCTGGTCAGCCCGTCCCGGAGCAGCACCGAGTCCTCGGCGATCACGATTCGCATGGCAGCTCCGCGACGATGACGGTCGGGCCGCCGGGCGGGCTGTCGATGGTCAGCGTGCCGTCCACCGCGGCGGCCCGCTGCGCCAGGCCCCGCAACCCGGTGCCGGCCCCGGCGGCGTCAGTTTCCGCGGGAACGGCGCCGCCGGATCCGTCGTCGGTGACCGCGATGCGGAGCACGTCGCCGTGGCGCGTGACGGTTACCTCGGCCTGGGTCGCCCGGGCGTGCTTGGCCACGTTGGTGAGCGCCTCGGAGACGATGAAGTAGGCCACGGCCTCAACGCTAGGGGAGGCGGCCCTGGGCACGTCCACCCGGAGCCGGACCGGCAGCGGGGCCCGCGCCGCGAGCCCGGACAGGGCCGCGTTCAGGCCCCGGTGGCTGAGCACGGCCGGGTAGAGGCCGCGGATGAACTCGCGCAGCTCGGACAGGGCCAGCACCGCCTCGTCGTGCGCATCGGCAATGGCCTGGCGCACCGGTTCCGGTGCACAGGTGAAGCGAGACCTGGCCATGCCCAGGTTCATGGCCAGGGAGACCAGCCGCTGCTGCGCGCCGTCATGCAGATCGCGCTCGATCCGGCGGCGTTCGGCGTCGGCCGCCGCGACGGCGTCGGCCCGGCTGCGGGTCAGCGATTCGAGCCGCAGCGCGAGCTCCTCACGGCGGCCCGGCCCCAGCAGCGCCCGGGCCAGCGTCTCATCCACCCGCGTCACCTGCCGGGCGAGCCACGGCGCCGCGAGCAGCAGGCCGGCCGCCCCGATGCCAGCGGCCGCCCCGCCGGCGGCCGGCGGCCGGCCCGCGGCCAGGTAGGCGATGGCGGCCGCCGGGGCCAGCCAGCACGCGGCCACCAGCCCGCCGCCCGCCGTTCCGGTGAGGATCGACAGCAGGTGGAACCCGAGCTGCCGCCAGGTCGCGGCGGCGAGCCAGGGCCCGACCGGCCAGGGCTTACGGTCGGGCGCCCGGGCGCCGGCCGGGATTTCCACGCCGAGCGTCGCGCGGAACCGCGACCGCTGCAGCGTGGTGAGGCCCTGCACCGTCGGCAGCGCCAGCACCGGGCCCGCCGCGACCACCGCGATGTACAGCGCGGCGTGCGCCCAGCCGCCCACCGGCCAGTCCACCAGGCTCACGATCGCGGCCCCCCAGATGAGCCCGATCCCGCCGAGCAGGACGACGACGGCCACGGCGACAAGCAAGGCGGCCAGCACGTTCCTGGTGGCCCGCCAGGTCGGTGCCGACCACAGGGCGCCGACCGTAGCCCAGGCTGGATTTTCCGACGTCATGACGTCACGGTACAAAGGCAGGCCGCGGCTCGCCATCTGGCTGTCCTGCTCCGCGGGTGGGGAAATCCCTACCCGCGGCAGGCTGGGCACCACAGTTACAGGACGCCACGCGTTCGGCACCGTGGTTGCCATGATTGAGATCCGCGCACTGACGAAACGCTACGGAGTTACCACCGCAGTCTCGGACCTGACGTTCACCGTCCGGCCGGGCACGGTGACCGGCTTCCTCGGGCCGAACGGCGCAGGGAAATCCACCACCATGCGGATGATCCTGGGCCTGGACCAGCCGACCAGCGGCTCGGTCCTGATCAACGGCCGCCCGCCCCGCGCACATGCCGCGCCGCTGCGCGAGCTGGGCGGGATGCTGGACCCGCGGGCGGTCCATCCGTCCCGCAGCGCCTACCATCATCTGCTCGCGCTCGCGCAGACCTCCGGCATCCGCCGGCACCGGGTCGATGAGGTCATCGACGCGGTGGGCCTGCAGGCGGTGGCGGGCCGCCCGGCGGGCAAGTTCTCCCTCGGCACGGCCCAGCGGCTGGGCATCGCCGCGGCGCTGCTCGGTGATCCCGCCACCGTCGTCCTCGACGAGCCGGTGAACGGCCTGGACGTCGAGGGCATCCGCTGGATCCGCGCGCTGCTGCGCGACCTGGCCGCCCAAGGCAAAACCGTCTTCGTCTCGTCCCATCTGATGAGCGAGATCGCGCAGACCGCCACGCACCTGATCGTCATCGGCCGGGGCCGGCTGATCGCGGACACCAGCGTGGCGGAGTTCATCGCCAGCGCCGCGCCCCCGGCCGTGCGGGTCCGCAGCTCCGACCAGCACACGCTGGCCCGGCTGCTCCGCTCGCCGGGCGTGACCGTCAGCACCGCCGACGACGGGGCGCTGGTCGTGTCCGGCCTGCCGGCCGAGCGGATCGGCGGGGTCGCCGCCGCCGCCGGGATCACCGTCCTGGAGCTCGCCAGCGAGCAGACGTCGCTGGAAGACGCCTTCGTCGACCTGACCAGGGACGCGGTCGAGTTCCGCGCCCAGCCCGCCTTCGAGGAGGAGAAATGACATCCGCCATGCCAGCCCCCGCGGCCCTTCCGGCCTACCCGCGGTCGCAGCAGGTCACCCAGGCCCGGGTGCTGAGATCGGAGTGGACCAAGCTGCGCACCCAGCCGTCCGCGCTGTGGGCGCTGCCGTCCGCGGTGATCCTGGTCACCGCGTTCGGCATCCTGTACAGCTTGCTGCGGGAGGCCCGGCCGCCGCACGGGGCGGCGGCGATCAGGTCCTTCGACCCGGTGGCGGTCAGCCTGTCCGGGGTACAGCTCGCCCAGATCGCGGTGGGGGTGCTCGGCGTGCTGCTGATCACCAGCGAGTACGCCACCGGGCTGATCCGGACGAGCCTGGCGGCCGTGCCGCGGCGCCTGCCCGTCTTGTGGGGCAAGGCGGCGCTGCTGGCGGCGGCTACCTGCGCGGTATGCCTGCCGGCCTCGTTCGCGGCCTTCCTGGCCGGGCAGTCGATCCTGGGCCGCCAGCACCTGGCGGTATCGCTCAGCCAGCCCGGCGTGGCCCGCGCCGTCGTCGGCGGCGCCCTGTACCTGGCGGTGGCCGGACTGCTCGGCCTGGGCCTGGGCACCCTGCTGCGGAGCACGGCCGGCGGGATCTCGGCGCTGTTCGGCCTGCTGTTCGGCCTCCAGATCGTGGCCGGCTTCCTGCCAGGAAGCTGGTCAGATGACATCGGCAAGTACATGCCTGCCTCGGCCGGCCAGGCTGTGGCCGCGGTCCGCCCGGACCCCGCGTCGCTGCCGCCGTGGGCCGGGTTCGGCGTGTTCTGCCTATACGCAGCCGTCCTGCTGGGCCTGGCCGCGGTCCGGATGCGACGCGGCGACGCCTAGGCCGCGGCACCCGGCGGCACGCCCTTCATCCGGCGAGGATGTCCGCCACCGGCCGGCGCGGTGAGGCAATGGCCTGGCCCGGGAACTCCGGGACCCCTAGGCGCCCGAGGATCAGCGGCCGGCCCGCGCCGCCCCCGGCCAGGCGGCGCAGGGCCGGCAGCAGGGTGGGGATCTCGGCCGGCCCGGCGGCCAGGCAGTGACTCAGCCCGAGCCCGGTGGCCGTGACCAGCACGCGCTGCAGGGTCCGGCCGCCGGCTATCCAGCCGGGCAGGGTGTCAGTGCGGCTGCTCACCACGAAGTGCAGCGGAGCATGGACGAAGCGGGCCCGCGCGGCCTGGGCCTCTTCGTCCGCGCTGGCCATCTCCAGGACCCACTGGCGGCCCGGCACCCTGGCCGTCATGGCGGGATTCAGCGACTCGATCGGCATTCCGGTGTCCGGCGGCTCATCGGCGCTGGTGAACACGAACGGAGCGAGGTCGCGGCGCAGCTCGGGAACGCTGAACAGAATCCGCATGGCGCGTGCCGCCAGATCGGCCGCCGCCGACCGGGCGGCCAGGTCCTGGATCAGCGTCACGGTGGTGGCCGGCTCGCACGCAATGGCCCGCAATTGCCCGGCGGCCCCGGGCGGGAGGCCGGGCTGGTACGGGCCGCGGTTCGTCCGCCGCCGCATGGCCCCGTCGAGGAGGCTGGCCGCGCCGGCGGCGTGCGCCGGGCCGGCCAGGAACCGTACCGTGATCTCGGCCGTACGGCGGGGCACGACGGGCGGTTCGTCGACCGTGAGCTGGTATCCGTCGGCGGCCGCGGCGTACGCGAGGTTCTCGATGAATGCTCCGAGCGCGATGAACTGCACCCGGTCCGGTCCGAGCGCCGGGAGCTGGCGGGCATCAAGCCGCACGGTCACGCCGTCCGGGGCGGCCCGCGCCAGCCACGGCTGGTTGTTGTGCGGCGAGGGCGCCAGGCAGGCGACCGCCAGCCAGGCGATGATCGTGTCCCGGTCGATCATGCGCCGTACACGGCCTTCAGGCCGGCCAGGAACTCGGCCTCGTCCAGCTCGTTCCACCGGCCGGCCGAGCGCGCCCCGCCCCCCAGCAGGATCTCGTCGAGATCGGCCCGGTACCGCCCCGACGGCAGCGTGACCCCGCAGGCGATGTACCGGGCCGCGAGCGCGCCGAGCGCGCCGCCGGCGGTGGCCGCGGTGCCGAGCTGCGGCCAGGACGGCAGGGTCCGGCCGACCTGAGTCAGGGAGAAGCGGGTCCGGGGCGTGATCCGGCTGCCGACGATCGCGCTGGCCACGTTCACCCGCTGGACGGGATCGTTGAGGTCAGCGGCACCCGCCGCGAGATCCCCGGCCAGCCCGTGGAACAGCGGGTAGCCAGGGTCCAGGTCGAATCGCTCCACGTCGAGGATCGCGTTGTCCCCGTTGTCGGTGACCATCACCACCGGCACGCGTGCCGCCCGCGCCCTGAGCCGGATATCCACCTTGAGGGCGAGATCATCCATCTCCTCGACCAGGACGGTCAGGCGCTCGGCGCCGGCCGCGCCGAGGAAGGCGTCGGCGACGGCGGGCGTGTAGCCCGCCGGGAACGGCTCAAGATCGCTGTACGGATCGGCCTCGAGGGTGCGGCGCATGGCCAGGGTCAGCTTCGGCTCCCCGAAGTCGCAGACCGAGCCGGCTAGCCGGTTGAGGTTCGTCGGGGCCAGGGTGTCCCTTTCGGCCAGGCGGAACCGCCGGGCGCCGGTCAGCGAGCTGGCCGCCAGGACAGCCGCGCCCACGCTCAGGCCCGCGATCCCGATGAGCGCGGCCGACCACTCGCGCTGCTCGCCCTCGTCGATCAGGTAGCGGTTGCGTGCGGTCCTGAGCAGGGCGAACAGGTCGGCGCCGGGCAGCCGGACGATCGTGCTCCGCCAGGGGAACAGCACGTACTTGCTGACCGCCTCGATCCTGGCGCCGGTCCAGACGGTCGCGAGATACTCCTCCAGGCTCGCCTCGGCGTCAGCCGTGCCCGGGCTCAGGTGCGGCAAGTCGAGGCTGGCCAGCTCGGGCAGGGCGGTTTCCCACGCATCGACCAGCCGGATCCCCGCGGCCGGATGGAGCAGCGCGTCGATGCGCGGCCGGTCGGCCACCGGGTCGAGTACCTCGATCATCAGCGCTCGCCGGTCCAGCGGTGCTTGATGCCGGGCGCGAAGCCGCCCGTCCCGAAGCGGTGCAGGGTAATCACCGGGTCGGCGCGGCGGCCCAGGGCCTGGCGCAGTTGCCGGTACTCGCTGCTGGTGCGGAGCAGGGCGGCGACGGCCAGTTCCGCCAGGCGCGGGGCGAGGGCCGCATCGGCGGTGGCGCCGGCCCGCAGCTCGACGTGCAGCCTGAGCGTCTGGCCGTAGTCCTCGTCCTGGTCAGTGATCAGGCAGAACTTGCCGCTGACGGTTCCGGCGACCGCGGGATCCTCGAACGCCGCGCGGACGCTGTCCGGAAAGATCTTCAGTGCGTAGAACGTCGCCGCGATGTCAGCGCGCTGGCCGAGCGCGATGAACCCCGCTTCCGGGACCGAGGTCCGTACCGTGAATCCGGGCCCGCGCTGGCCCAGGAGGCCTGCCAGCTCCGCCACGGTGACCACGCGCCCGCGGTCGTTGATGCGATAGCGAATCAGCGGGAACGTATTGTCCACGGTGAACAGGAGATAGCCGTCTGGGTCTGTCTCGGTGAACCGGAACTCGGGCCGGTATTCGACGAAGGTCGGCTGGATCTCCTCGTCGCCGAAGAGCGCCGCGTTGAGCCGGGGATCGTCACGGGCTAGCCGGCGGGCCGCGATGGTGGCCGGGGTTTCGTGGCCCATGATGCCCGCGTCGGCCGTGCCGTAGATCAGGCAGGTGTGCTCGGCCCGGCCTTCCTTGCCGATGCGCTTGAGAATGTGGTCGCGCCACCCCTCGGAGATATTCTCGCCGGCCATCAGGATCTTCAGGTCCATATCCAGCACCCGGGGCGGGGCCTGGTCGAGGACGTCCTTGACGAACGGCGGATATCCCACGAGCACCACTTGCTCGTAATAAGGACCGAGATCGGCGATGTTCCCGAGTATCGCCGCGGCGTCGATGCCGGGCGCGATAACGGACAGCCGGTGCCCGCGGGCGCGCAGGTGCTGTATCCCGGTAAAGGTGTAGGTGCCGCCGATCCAGTTGCCCATGGCGAACCCGATCACGGCCAGGGTGGAGCGCTCGCGGGACTGGAAGCTCAGCCGGAAGATCGTGTCGTAAAGGTCGATGCTCTGCTCGAGTGACAGTGCGCCGCGCGGCCAGTAGGCGGGCTGGCCGGACGAACCCGAACTCGTCGACCAGGTGCCCGCGGCCGCGATGTCACCATGCCTGGCCAGCATGTTCAGCGGGTAATGGTGCAGGTAATTGGCCTTGGTCACGGGCGGGACGCGAGCGAAGTCCTGGGGCGTGCTGATGCATTCCGCCATGATTTTGCCGCGGCGCAGGAAATCCGCGTAGGCCGGCACCTCACGCGCGGCCCGCCGGAAGGCGTCGCGGGCCCGGCCGAAGCCCGGAGGGTCAGCCGTCACCGGAACTGTGCCATGTCGGATACCGCCGCTCCTACGGCTCGCCCGGCGAGCCCGTGGTCCGGTCCGTTCCAGATGATAATCGCGCCCGGCGTTCCCGCACCCGCCGATGCCGGATCCGGATCGTGCTGCTCGACCCGCGACGTCCGCAGGACGCTGCATCGCGCCTGGCTACGCGCCCGGGGAGTACCACCTGCCGCACGACTACGCGCGCCGCCCGGACTCCCTGGCCCGCGCGTGGTTCACCGCTGCCGAGATGGATCGCAGCCTGCGGTACCTGGCCGGCAGCCAGCAAGAGGACGGCGGCTGGCCGGTTCGCTGGGCGGAGTGGTCGGCGACGGTCCATGCGGAATCCCGCCCCTGGGTGACCCTGACCGCCTTGCTCACCCTGCGCGCCGCAGCCAGCCGGTGAGCATGCCGCTGCCCGGCAGGCCCGGCCCTGGCCGGGCCTGCCGCCCTGCTTCGCTAGATGCCCGCTATCGCCGCCGCGGCCCGCACCGCCCCGAGGGCAGCTGACGTGATCTTGATAACGGCAGCGGCCGCCGTCTTCGCGGCCGGGGGGCTGCTCGCCGCGGCCGGAGCCGCCGGGGTGACGGCGGGTGCCGCGGCCGGACTGAGACTGGGCGCCGGCCCGCGGGCCGGCGAGGTGAACGGAGAAGTCACGGGCGGCGGGGTGAATTGCCGTACCTGGCCGGAATCAGGGGACACCGAGCGGGTAATGGCGCTGACGCCCGATGCTTGCTGGCGGCGGGGCGCGGAGCCGGCGCCGGAGGCGGGCGCGTTGCCCTGCGTTCCGCTGACGCTCGCGTTCCCGCTCAGCTGGCTGAGCGACACATGAACGCCGGCGCCAGCGGCCGGCGCCGTGCCGTGCCGGGTCCCTATTATCACCACTACCGCAGCTATCATCACGACCGGAGCCCATTTCTTCCAGTCGCGCTTTCTCGGCTTCTCATGTTTATTTCTGGGAGCTTTTCGACAGGAAACCGTGGATACGCTGCGTGGCTTCGCACCCAGGGAATCGACGTTGCCATCTTCCATCGCGAGTTCCTTACGGCTCTTTGCGGTCGATTAGTCGGCAGATGTGGTCAATTCTCGGGGGTCGCGCTCGGTGTCACTGAGCTTAGGCCATAGCGCCATCCATAAGGCTCTCTATTGATTAATTTCGCGTGCGCCGGCTGGCGAAATGCCGGGGATGCGGCGGAGTCGTTCACGACGAGCCGGCCCCAGCCGGCACGCTGCCACATCGTGCCGGCCCGGGGCCTGGCCCGCGCCGCCCCGCCCGAGGGCTATTTGATGAGCGGGTCGCGGGGCAGGCCGAGTATCCGTTCGGCTATCTGGTTCCGCTTGATCTCCGAGGTGCCGCCGGCGATCGACATGGCCCGGTTCAGCAGCACGAGGGTGGCCGCCATCGCGCCGTCGCCGGCCAGGAACGCCGCGTCCGGCCCGGCGAGTTCGGCCATGATCGCGGCGGTCTCGTGGCCGATCTCGGACAGCAGCAGCTTGGCGATGTTGCCCTCCGGCCCCGGGCCGCCGCCCGCCACCGCGCGGAAGGCGCTGCGCTGGTTCAGCACGCCCATCGCGTGCGTGCGGGAGATCTGCCTGCCGACCCGGCCGGCCCCGCCGGCCAGCCGCTCCGGGTGCGCGTCGAGCGGGGCGATGAACGCCGTGGCCGGCATCGCCATGCCGCCGCCGTCGCCGCCGCCGATGCTGACGCTCTCGTTGCCGAGCGTCGCGCGCGCCACGGTCCAGCCCGCGTCGACCGGTCCGACCACGTCGCCGTCGGGGACGAACACGTCGTCGAAGAAGACCTCGTTGAAATCGGAGTTCCCGGTTGGCATCTTCAGCGGCCGGACGGTGACGCCGGGCGCGTGCATGTCGATCACCATCATGGTGATGCCCTCGTGCTTGGGCGCGTCCGGGTTCGTCCGCACCGTGGCCAGGCCGAGGCTGGCCACGTGCGCGCCGCTGGTCCAGACCTTCTGGCCGCTGATCCGCCAGCCTCCCTCGGTCCTGGTCGCCCTGGTCCTGATGCCCGCCGCGTCGGAGCCGGCGCCGGGCTCGCTGAACAGCTGGCACCAGATCACGTCCTGGTTGAGCGCCGGGCGGACCCAGCGCGCCACCTGCTCCGGGCTGGCGTGCTGGATCAGGGTCAGGATGATCCAGCCGGTGATGCCGAGGCCGGGCCGCTTGACCCCGGCCGCGGCGAACTCCTGCTCGATCACCAGCTGCTCGATCGCGGACGCGTCCCGGCCCCACGGCTTCGGCCAGTGCGGCATCATGTAGCCGGCCTCGATCAGCGCCTGCTTCCTGTCCCCGCCGCTGAGGTCGCGGAGCCGGGCGACGTCGGGCCCGATCGCCGCGCGGATCGGCTCCGCCTCGGGCGGCAGGTCGATCGCGGCGGCCCGGCGCACGCCGTGGCGGACCAGGTCGGTGACCTCGACCGCGGCCAGCTCGGCGTCCAGCACGGCGGCGATCGCCGCGGCCCGGCGCAGGTACAGGTGCGCGTCGTGCTCCCAGGTGAACCCGATCCCGCCGTGCACCTGGATGTTCAGGCTGGCGTTGCCGACCGCGGCCGGGACGGCCAGGGTCGCCGCGATCGCCGCGGTGTAACGGAGCTGATCGCCGCCGCCGGTCCCGGCCCGGCCCGCATCCCATACCGCGGCCGTGGCCAGCTCGGCGGCCACCAGCATGTTGGCGCAATGGTGCTTGACCGCCTGGAACGTCGCGATCGGGCGGCCGAACTGCTCCCGGACCTTGGCGTACTCGGCCGCCTGGCCGGTGGTCTCGCGGGCGATGCCGGCCGCCTCCGCCGCGAGCACCGCCCGGGCCACGCCGGTCAGCAGCCCGCGCGCGCCCGGCAGCACCGTCGCCGGCGCCGCGTCGAGGCTGACCCGGGCCGCGCGCCGGCTCTGGTCCAGGTTGGCGGGCACCTCGGCCCGGACGCCGCCGGCCGACGTCTCGATCACCAGCACGTCGTCGTCGGCCGGGACCAGCAGCACGTCCGCCAGGTGGCCGCTGATCACCACGGCCTGCCCAGTCGCGGCGCCGTCGGCGCAGGTCACCTCGCCGCCCAGCGCGGCCGCGCCGATCACGCTGCCGTCGGCCAGCCCGGGCAGCAGCCGCTTGCGCAGGTCAGCAGGCCCGGCCTCGGCCAGCACGGCGCTGGCGATCACGGTCGGCACGAACGGCCCCGGGGCGAGGGAGCGGCCCATCTGCTCGGCCACGACCAGCGTTTCGGGCAGGCCGAAGCCCGCGCCGCCGTGTTCTTCCTGGACGTGCAGCCCGAGCAGGCCGAGGCCGGCCAGCTCGGCCCAGAAGGCCGGCCGCTCGTCCGTCTCAGCCGTCAGCAGGCTGCGGGCCGTGGCGCGGGACTGGTGCTTGGTCAGGAGGGCGGTGACGGTCTGCGCGAGGGCACGATGCTCTTCGGTGATGGCGATCGACATAGCTAGATGATTCCCTTTTTTCCCGGCGCTGGCTATCAGGGACGAAGCGACTGGCGGTCGCGGCGGTAACAGCCCCACTCCGGGATGTCGTGGGGGGCGCCGAGCCGGGCGCTGATCTGCGCGGCGGTGCGGCGCACCGCGGCGGCCGTCGAGGGGATGGTCGCCGCGTCGACCCGTGAATCGGGCCCCGAGACGCTGATGCTCGCGACGACCCTCCCGGTCCGGTCGAAGACCGGGCCGGCCACGCAGCACAGGTGGGGTTCGAGCTCGCCGGAGTCCACCGCGTAGCCGCGCTCGCGCACCCCGGCGAGATGGCGGTGGAGCTCGTCCCGGCCGGTGATCGTCTGGTCCGTCCTGGCCTCCAGCCGAGGTCCCGGGTACAGCGCGTCGATCTCTTCGGCGCGCAGGCCGGCCAGCAGGGCCTTGCCCATCGAGCTGCAGTGCGCCGGGGAGCGCTTGCCGACCCACGAGTGCATCCGGACCGTCTGCCAGCCATCGACGACCTCGACGGTGACTGCCTCGTTGCCCTCGAGGACACCCAGATGCCCGGTCTCGCCCAGGCTCTGGACGAGGCCCTGCAGGTAGGGCAGGGCGGCCCGGCGTACCTGGTCTTCCGCCACGGCGAGCTCGCCCAGCGCGGCGAGCCTGCCCGACAAGCGGTACCGGCCTGGCTCCCCGGCGGGTTCCAGGTACCCGGCCGCGGCCAGCGTGGCCGCGAGCCGGGAGGTCGTCGACCGGTGCAGGCCGAGTTGCTGCGCCATCTCCCCGATGCCGATCACGGCGCGGTCCCGCTCGTACATGTCGAGGATCTCCAGGCCATGGAGGAGGGAGCCGATCAGTCCCTTCGCCGCATCCGTCGCCATACAGGTCAGCGTACGGTCCGCCCTGCGTGCCGTCCTGCGCGGTAGCCCATCGTCATGCCCGCGGCGAGGGTGGCCCCCGGGCCCGGGTACCCGTCGCCGGTCCAGAACGCCGCGGTGTTGCCGGCGGCGTACAGGCCGGTGACGGGACGGCCGGCCCGGTCAAGCAGCACCCCGTCGATGTCGGTGACCGGGCCGCCCTTGGTCCCGATGGTCCCGGCCAGGACCTCGACCGCGTAGTACGGCGCCTCGTCGACAGGCCCCAGGCTCGGGTTCGGGCGGATGGCCGGGTCAGCGCAGAAGCGCTCGTAGGCGTCCTCACCGCGGCCGAAGTCCGGGTCGGCGCCCGCGGCACACGCGTCGTTCCACCGGCGGACCGTGCCGGCCAGCACGGCCGGGTCGGCCCCGATCGTGCCCGCGAGCTCGGCGACCGAGCCGCCGCGGGCCACCCAGGGCGGCACCGGCCCGTCCCGGGGAAGGCCCGGCATCGGATAGGCCGCCCGGTAGGTCTCGTCGAAGATCAGGTGAACGGGCCCGTCCTGGCGGTGCAGCGCCTTGCCGATCTCGTTGTACGGCCGCGCCTCATCGGTGAAACGCCGGCCCGCGGCGTCGACCATGATCTGCCGCGGCAGGGCGCGCTCGCGGATGAGCGACCGGTAGAACGGCTCGCCGAGCAACCGCTCGCCGGGGACCGCCAGCATCGGCATCCACCAGCCCTCCGCCATGTTGTCCGTCCTGGCCCCGGCCTGCTCGGCGATGCGCAGCCCGTCGCCGGTGTTGGTGGGAGGCGCCCCGCTGGCCCGCTGCGCGCGCGGCTGGAGCCGGGCGCGCCGCTCCCGGTCCCAGTCGAAGCCGCCGGTGGCGAGGATCACCGACCGGGCGCCGATCCGGCTCACCCGGCCCGCCCGCTCCAGATCGGCCGACCCGGGCTCGGCTCCGGTCAGGCGCACCCCGGTCAGCACCCGGACGCCGGCCTTGACCACGCCGTCGAGCAGCCCGGCGACGAGGGCCAGGCCGCCGGTCCTGATGCCGCTCCGCTCTCGTCGCCGCAGCAGGCCCCAGTCGAACCGGGCCGGGTACCGCCAGCTCTCCCATTCGGCGAAGGACATCGGCAGGTACCCCGGGGGCACCAGGATGCGCGCCGTCAGCGAGGCGAGCGTGCTGATGTCGATGGGTTCGGCGTCCAGGGCCCGGCCGCCGAGCGTCGCGCCCGGACGAGACGGGTGGTAGTCCGGATAGCGGGGGCAGGCCGCGAACCGGTGGGCGCTGCGGCGCTCGACGAATCGCGCCATCTCGGGCGCGGTGCTGATGAACGCCTCGGTCATGTGGCGGTACCGGTCGCTGAAGATGCCGTCCAGGTAGGCGGCCGCGGCGCCCGGCGTGTCGCCGTCCTGGAGATGGTTGCACGGCACCCAGACACGTCCCCCGGACAGCGCCGTGGTCCCGCCGAGCCACTCGCCGCGCTCCACCAGCAGGACGTCGGCGCCCTGCGCCGCCGCGGCCAGCGCGGCGGTGAGCCCGGCCGCGCCGCTTCCGGCCACGACCACGCCGGCCTGGCGGGGCAGCCCCGGGTCCGGCCGGCCCGTCCCCGGCTTCATGCGGTCCACCCGGCGGCCGCGAGCGCCGCGAGGTCGGCGGGCAGCCGGGGTTCCGGATCGGCGCCGTCGACCAGTTCGTACACGGTGGGGCCGGCGAAGCCGGCCGCGGTGAGGGCGCGGGAGAACCCGGCGAAGTCGACCTCGCCGCGGCCGGGCGAGGTGTGCGCCCACCGGCTGCGCCAGGTGTCGCTGATGTGCGCGAGGGCAAGGTACTCCCCGGCCTGCCGCACCCCCTCGGCGGGATCCTCGATCGCCAGCGCGTTGGCCACGTCGTAGGCGATGCGCAGCCGCGGCGAGCGCCAGCGTGCCGCGACCTCCGCCAGGTCGCGGGCCCGGCCGAGGTATCCGTACGGGCTGTTCTCCAGGGCGATCGTGATGCCGAGATCGGCGGCCCGGGCCAGCAGCCGTCCCAGCCCGGAGTCCAGGACCGCCTGCGCGGCCCCGGCGGGGGCCGGCGCCAGGGCGTGCCGGCGGCCCGGGATCAGCACGACGAAGGACGCGCCGAGATCGGCGGCCAGCTCGATGTTGGCGATGAGCTGGCGCTCGCTGATCTCGCGGATCTCCGGGTTGGTGCTGATCAGGTTGATGTCCGCGAAGCTCGGGTTGACCGACACGACCCGCAGGCGCAGGGTGCTGAGCGTCCGCGCGAGTTCCTGGCGCTCGTAGGGGCCGAATGCCGGGGCGGACAGATGCGGCGGGGCGGTGGTCAGCTCCAGCGAGCCGAACCCCTGCCGGGCCAGCGCCCGCAGCGCGTCGGTCAGCGGAGCCACGTGCAGCCAGCCGAAACTGCACCCCGACAGCGGGAGGGCGGTCATCCGCCCTCCCGCAGGTTGAGCACGATGATGCGCGGGTCGGTCATGTCCTGGACCGCGTACCACGGTCCCTCCAGGCCGTAGCCGCTGCTCTTGACGCCGCCGTAGGGCATGGCATCGGCATGGTAGCTGGATGTGTCGTTGATCATCACGCCGCCGACGCGCAGCCGGCGCGCGGCGTGGAAGGCGGTCTCCAGGTCGCGGGTGAACACCCCTGCCTGGAGGCCGTACTCGCCCGCGTTGATCAGGTCGATGGCCTCGCCGAGCCCGCCGACCGCCGCCACCGCGACGGCCGGGGCGAAGATCTCCTCGGTCATGATCCGGCTGTCCGGCGGGGGGTCGCGCAGCAGCGCGGGCGTGAGCACCGGCCCGTCGCGCTCGCCGCCCGTCACCGCGGTGGCGCCTCCCTCGACCGCCTCGGCGATCCAGCCCTGCGCGCGCTCCGCCTCGGCCGGGGCGATCAGCGGGCCGACCTGGACGTCCGGCCCCCGGGGATCGCCGGCCCGCAGCGCGGCCACCCGCTTGGCCAGCAGGCCGGTGAGCTCGTCGATGACCGAGGCGTGCGCGAGGAGGCGCTGCACGCTGGTGCACACCTGCCCCGCCTTGCGGTAGCCGGCCCGGGTGACCAGGTCGGCGACGAGCTCGAGGTCGGCGTCGGCGGCCACGATGGAGGCGCTGTTGGAGCCGAGCTCCAGGTGCGACTTGGCGATGCCGGAGTTCTGCTTGATCGTCAGTCCCACCGCCGCCGAGCCGGTGAAGGTGAAGAAGCGGACCCGCCGGTCGGCCACCAGCGCGGCGCCGGTCGTCTCGCCGGGCCCGCAGGTCAGCTGCAGGAAACCAGGGGGCAGGCCCGCCTGGCGCAGGATCGCGGCCAGCGCGACCGAGCACAGCGGGGTCTGCTCGGCGGGCTTGAGCACGACCGCGTTGCCCGCCGCGATGGCCGGGGCGACCTTGTGCACGACCGTGTTCAGCGGGGCGTTGAACGGCGTGATCGCCGCTACCACGCCGACCGGTACGCGGATCGTGAAGGCCAGCCGGCCCTCGCTGCCGGGGGTGGCGGCCACCGGGATCTCCTCCCCGGCGATCCGGACGGACTCCTGCGCGGACAGCCGCATCGTCGCGACCGCCCGGGTCACCTCGGTGGCCGCGTCGGCGGGCGTGAAGCCGGTCTCGGCGACGTAGAGGTCGCAGATCTCGGCCCGGTGCTCCTCGATCAGCCGGGATGCCTCGCTGAGGATGTCATGCCGCCGGGCCGGCGGCAGCGGGCGCAGCGCGGCCGCCGCCGCGGCCGCCACCGCCTCGTCGACGTCACGGGGCCGGGCCTGCTGGACGGCGGCGAACGCCTGGCGCGTGTACTTGTCGGCCACGGTGAGCTCGATCCCGCTGGTGCGCCACTGCCCGCCGATGAGAAGGCCCGTGGCGCCGCGCAGCAATCCGGCCATGTGCACCAACTCCCTCTTGACGCGTGCATCACGCTGCCATACGGTCGCGAATTATGCAATGGCTTGCTTAATACGCAAACAGGAAGGCAGGCATGAAGGGCGCCGAGATCATCGCCGAGTACCTCATCCGCGCGGGCGTGCCCTACGTGGTGGGCTTGTGCGGGCACGGCGACCTGGGCCTGCTGGACGCGCTGTACGACCGGCGGGACGAGATCCGCACCCTGTCGGTCCACCACGAGTCGGCGGCGGGCTTCATCGCGGACGCCTACTACCGGATCCGGCACGAGCCGCTGGCGACGTTCACCTCCGTCGGGCCCGGCTCGGCGAACCTGCCCGTCGCGCTCGGGTCGGCGTTCATGGATTCCTCGGCGTTCCTGGCCATCACCGGGAACGTGCCGACGACACAGTTCAACCGCGCCCCCTTCCAGGAGACGGGCCGGTACTACCAGGCCGACGCCCCGGGCGTGCTGCGGCCCTACGTCAAGCGCAGCTTCCAGGCGACGCGCGCTGACCAGCTGCCGCTCATGCTCCGCCAGGCCTTCGCCACCATGCTCGGCGGACGGCCCGGACCGGTGCACCTGGACGTGCCGCTGGACGTGTTCGTCGAGACCTCCGCGCAGGAGGTCCCGGACCCCGGCCAGTGGCGCCGTGGCGTCTCGAGCCGGTCGGCGGCGGCGGCCGGGGACGTAGCCGCCATCCTCGACTTGCTGCTCGCGGCCGAGCGCCCGCTGATCGTGGCCGGCTACGGCGTGCAGAACGCCGAGGCCGGCGAAGAGCTCACCGAGTTCGCCGCGGCCGCCGGGATCCCGGTGGCCACATCTCCGCTCGGGAAGAGCGGCGGGCCGGGCCGTTCGGTTCTATACCTCGGCGCGACCGGCCGCAACGGCACCTTCCAGGCCAACCGCGCGGCCCGCAGCGCCGACGTGATCCTGGCGCTCGGCACCCGCTTCGACGACCGGTCGACCAGCTCCTGGCTGCCGGGGTACACCTACTCGATCCCGCCGACCCGGCTCATCCAGGTCGACCTCGACCCGGATGAGCTGGCCCGCAACTATCCGGTCGCGCTGGGGGTGACGGCCAACCCCAAGGACGTGCTGGGCCAGCTGACCGCGGCCCTCCGCCAGCGCGGGATCATCGAGCGCGGGGCCGGGCGATGGCTCGCCGACATCGCGGCCTGGACGCGGGAATGGGAGCAGCTCACCACCCCGCACCGGTCATCGGACGCCACGCCGCTGCGGCCCGAGCGGGTCCTCGCCGACCTGCGCGCGGTGCTGCCCGCCGACGGCATCCTGGTCAGCGACGTCGGCGCGCACCACAACTGGATCGTGCAGGAATGGCCGCCGGGAGGTCCCGGCACGCTGCTGCAGAGCTGGGGCTTCGCGTCGATGTGCTTCGGGATGGCCGGGGTGCTCGGCGCCCGGCTGGCCGCCCCGGACACGCCCGCGGTGGCGGTGGTCGGCGACGGCGGCTTTCTGATGCTGCCCAGCGTCGTCGCCACCGCGGTCGAATACGGCCTGCCCGCCGTGTGGCTGGTCTGGAACAACGGCGGGTTCATCTCCATCAGGGACCAGCAGCGCGGCTACTTCGGCGCCGGGCGCGAGCTGGCGACGAGCTTCCGCCTGGCCGCCACCGGTGAGCCTTACACCGCGGACTACGCGGCGATGGCCCGGTCAATGGGCGCCCAGGGCCTGCGGGTGGAGACGGCGGGCGACCTCGGGCCGGCGCTGAAGACGGCGCTCGACTCGGGGCGGCCGACGGTGATCGACGTGCCGGTCGAGGCGGAGGCGGCCCAGCCGTCCGCCGCCACCTGGCAGCTGCCTCCGCTGCCCCACCCAGAACCCTCTTTCGGCTGGCCCGACCCCGGTTAGCCAGCTTCGGCCCCGAACGGACAAAGGAGTCGACGATGACCCGCCCGCAGGATCTTTCTCCGGAGGCCTCGCAGCGTCCGGCCATGACCGACCGTAACCACTGGAACTGGCTGCTGCTGATCCCGATCGTGCTGCCGCTGCTCACGTTCCTCTACAACCGCGAGTCGCCGCGGCTGCTCGGGTTCCCGTTCTTCTTCTGGTTCCAGCTGCTCTTCACGCTGCTCGCGGCCGGGACCACCACCGTCGTGTACCTGCTGACCAGGCCGAGGAGCTGACATGCACCTGCGCAGCACCGAGCTCATCATCGTCATCGTGCTGTTCGCCGTGGTCAGCGGCATGGGCTTCGTGGCCAGCCGGTGGCGCCGGGCCACCGCGAACTCGCTGGAGGAATGGGCGCTGGCCGGCCGGGGCTTCCGCAGCTGGCTCAGCTGGTTCGTGGTCGGCGGCGACCTGTACACGGCCTACACCTACGTCGCGGTGCCGGCCCTGCTCTTCGGGTCGGGGGCCATCGGCTTCTACGCCCTGCCCTACGTGGCCATGGAGTACCCGATCGTCTTCCTGATCATGATCCGGCTCTGGTCGGTCTGCAAGGCGCACGGCTACATCACGGCGGCGGACTTCGTCCGGGCCAGGTTCGGCTCGCCGACGCTCGCGCTGGCGGTCGCCGTCACCGGCATCGTGGCCACCATGCCCTACATCGCCCTGAACCTGCTCGGCCTGCAGGCGGTCCTCACCACCATCGGCATCGACGGGCGCTGGCCGCTGATCATCGCGTTCGTCGTCCTCGCGGCGTTCACCTACAAGTCGGGGGTGCGCGCGCCCGCGCTGATCTCGATCGTCAAGGACATCCTGGTCTACCTGGTGATCGCGGTCGCCATCGTCTACATCCCGTACAAGCTGGGCGGCTGGACGCACATCTTCAACGCGTACAACGCGCACTTCAAGACCTCGCCCACGCACACCGGGACGCTGCTCACGTCGGCCAACCAGCTGCAGTACGTGACGCTGGCGCTCGGCTCGGCCTTCGCGATCTTCCTGTACCCGCACTCGGTCACCGGCATCCTCACCACCAAGAACCGCGCCGTGGTCAAGCGGACGCTGGCCGCGCTGCCCATCTACAGCTTCGTCCTGGGCCTCATCGCGCTGTTCGGGGTCATGGCCATCGCGGGCAAGATCACGCCGCTGACCGGCGGCAACGGCAAGCCGGACACGAACACCGTCGTGCCCAGCCTGTTCGAGCACATCTTCCCGCACTGGTTCGCCGGCCTGGCCTTCGCGATGATCGTCATCGGCGCGCTGGTCCCGGCGGCCTTCATGTCCATCGCCGCGGCCAACCTGTTCACCCGCAACATCTACCGGGAGTACCTGCGGCGGGATGCCTCCGAACATGAGCAGGCGCAGGTCAGCAAGATCGTCTCGCTGGTCGTGAAGGGCGGCGCGCTGCTGTTCATCCTGCTCATCCAGCCGCAGTTCTCCATCGACCTGCAACTGCTCGGCGGGGCGATCATCCTGCAGACGCTGCCCTCAGTCATGATCGGCCTCTACACCCGGTGGCTGCACCGCGGCGCCCTCATCGCGGGCTGGGCGGCCGGCCTGATCGTCAGCACCTGGACCTTCTACCTGACCCCGAACCCGGCGCTCAAGGAGCCCCACTGGGGCGGCACCGCGTTCGCGCTCAGCCATCTCGGGCTCGACACGAAGGTGGGCATCTACATCGGCTTCACCGCCGTGCTGGTCAACCTGGCCGTCGCCGTCGCCGGCACGGCCATCCTCAAGGCGCTCAAGACCGCGAAAGGCACCGACCAGACCTCGGCGCCCGACTACTTCACCGACGTCGCCGACGTGCCGGCGCCCGCACCCGCGCTCGCCGCGGGAAACTGAGATCCATGTGGGATGTCGTGGTCATCGGCGGCGGCAACGCCGGGCTGGTGGCCGCGATCGAGGCCCGGCGGCACGCCCGCCGGGTCCTGATCACCGAACGCGCCGCGGCCGCCATGCGCGGCGGCAACACCCGGCATACCCGCAACATCCGCTGCGTGCACGCCAGCGCGGACGCCTTCAACACCGGGCCCTACCTGTCCGACGAGCTCTGGCGGGACCTGTGCAGCATCGGCACCGGCCCGAGCAACACCGAGCTCGCCGAGCTGACGGTGCGGGAGTCGGAGACCATCCCGGGCTGGATGAGCGAGCACGGCATCCGCTGGCAGCCGCCGCTGGCCGGCACGCTGCACCTCGGCCGGACCAACCGCTTCTTCCTCGGCGGCGGGAAGGCCCTGGTCAACGCCTACCACCGGACCGCCGCGCGGCTGGGCATCACGACCTGCTACGACACCACGGTCGAGGACCTGGTGATGGACGGCGACCGGTGCACCGGCCTGGTCACCGGCGGCGGTGTGATCCCGGCCCGGGCCGTGGTGTGCGCGAGCGGCGGCTTCGAGGCCGACATCGAATGGCTGCGCCGGTACTGGGGCGACGCGGCGGACAACTACATCATCCGGGGGTCGCGGGACAACGACGGCCGGGTGCTGGCCGCGCTGTACGCCCGCGGCGCCGGCCACGCGGGCGAGGAACGCGGCTTCCACGCGGTCGCGGTGGACGCGCGCTCCCCCCGGTTCGACGGCGGCATCGCCACCCGGCTGGACTCGATCCCCTTCGGGATCGTCGTCAACTCCGCCGGGCGGCGGTTCTACGACGAAGGCGAGGAGCTCTGGCCGAAGCGCTATGCGATCTGGGGCCGCAACATCGCCGAGCAGCCCGGCCAGATCGCCTACTCGATCTGGGACGCCAAGGTCCGGCGGCTGTTCCTGCCGCCCATGTACGGCCCGGCGCAGGCCGGCTCCGTCGGGGAACTAGCCCGGATGCTGGGCCTGGACGAGGAGGCCGTGGCCGGCACGGTGGCCGGCTTCAACGCCGCGGTCCGGCCCGGCGGCACCTTCGACCCGGCCGGCCTGGACGACTGCGCCACCAAGGGCCTGCACCCGGAGAAGAGCCACTGGGCGCAGCCGATCGACACGCCGCCCTACTACGGCATCGCCATGCGCCCCGGCATCACGTTCACGTACATGGGCGCCGCGGTCAGCCGGCAGGCCCGCGTCCTGCGCACCGACGGCACCGCCTTCGCCAACGTGTACGCGGCCGGCGAGATCATGTCCGGCAACATCTTGTCCACCGGGTACCTGGCCGGCTTCGGGCTCACCATCGGCAGTGTCTGGGGCCGGATCGCGGGAAGGGAGGCGGCCCGCCATGTCCTCGATGGATGAGCTGTTCGCCGCGGCCGAACGCCAGCTGAACATCTGCAACTCCTGCCGTTACTGCGAGGGCTACTGCGCCGTCTTCCCGGCCCTGGAGCGGCGGACCGTGCTGGAGGCCGGTGACATCACCCACCTGGCGAACCTGTGCCACGACTGCCGCGCCTGCTTCTACGCCTGCATGTACGCACCCCCGCACGAGTTCGCGGTCAACCCGCCGGAGATCCTCGCCGCCACGCGGCGGGCCAGCTACGACACCTACGCCCGCGCCCCGCGCTGGCCGGGGTGGCTCGGCCGGCCCGCCTGGCTCCGGGGCCGGAATGTCCCAGACAGGCGGAGCGCCTTGGCGGCCGCGTCCCTCGCCGTGGCGGCGGCGCTGCTCGGGCTCATCGCGGTCACCGAGGGGATCGCCGCCGTGGCCCGCCACGGCGGCCCTTACCAGGTCATTTCCTATCCGGCCCTGCTCGTGACGGTGCTGCTGCCGTGCGCCTGGAGCGCCGCCGTCATGCTCCGCGGCGCGGTCCGGTACTGGCATGACACGCACGGGCGGCTGCGCGATCTCGCCGACTGGCCCGCGCTGCGCCGGGCGCTGGTCTATGCCGTCCGGCTCAGGTACCTGCGCGGCGGCGGCGGTGACTGCTACTACCCGGGCGAGGATCCCTCGCCGGCCCGCCGCCGGTTCCACGCCGCGGTCTTCTACGGGTTCGGGGCCTGCCTCGCCGCCACCCTGACGGCCGCCTGGATGCAGGACATCCTCGGCGACGCCCCGCCCTATCGGCTGCTGTCGGCGCCGGTCGTGCTCGGCACCGCCGGCGGCCTCGGCCTGCTGGCCGGCTGCGCCGGCCTCACGGTGCTCAAGCGGCGCAGCGACCCGGCCCCGGGCGCCGGGGATTTCGGCCTGCTCATCGGGCTCGGCCTGCTGGCCCTGACCGGCCTGCTCACCCTGCTGCTGCGCGCCACCCCGGCCTACGGGCTGATCCTGGTCGCCCACCTCAGCACGATCGTGGTCTGTTTCTGCATCGCCCCCTACACCACGTTCGTGCACTTCGTGTACCGGTTCCTCGCCATCGTGGCGGACAACCTGGAGTCAGTTGGGCAGGGTGCCGGTCCTGGATAGGGAGTCCCGTGCAGGCCGGTTCAGGGCAGGCACCCAGGCCGTTCGTAAGAAAGATATTCATTCCGAACGGCCTGGGTGTTCCGCCTGCCTCGGGCTGACGGCCAGGACTGGCTGACGCCCTGCCGTCTGGCACCAGGACGGCTACCTGCCCTGAGGTCCGGGACCTGGCCCGCGGGCAGGAACAGCACCGAGTTGACGTACCGCGGGAACGGCCACAGCGCCCGCGCCAGCAAGCCGCGGTCGGACACGTGACCGGTGCTGGCCTGGTGCGCGGCGAGCCGGAAGCCCGCGACCGGGATCCACCGCCGGCCGGGCCGGACCCAGCCGAGGTAACCCCAGGATTCCAGCAGCCCGATCACGTCCGTGACCGGCTGGATCCGCTGTTCGACCTCGATCAGCAGCCGGGGCTGGTCGCGTTTGATGGTCTCCGCCGCGCCGTGCAGCACGGGAACCTCATGCCCGTCCACGTCGATCTTGATGAAGGTCACGTCGCTCAGGCCGAGCCCGTCCACCGTCACCAGCGGCACGGTGATCGACGTGCTGTGGATGTCCCGCCGGTGCAGGGAGGAGACGCCCCGCGCGCCCTCATCCGCGGGCGGCAGCCAGATGTCGGCCCCGCCCGGGTGATCAGACGCCGCGGCGGCGACCACGTCCACGCTGCGCGGGAGCGTCCGCCGCAGCACCTGGTGCAGCGGCGTCGGCTCCACCACCACGACGTGGTCGGCCCGGCGGACCAGCCGGCGTGTCCACGGCCCGTACCAGCCGCCGATGTCCACCATCGTGCCGCCGCGGCCGCAGACCTCGTCCAGGCGCCGGATTTCCGGCTCGAACCGGCGGTACGCCAGGCTGACGAGCATCACCAGCAGCCGGTCGGGAAACCGGCCGCCTATGCGTGAGGCGAGCGTCATCGCAGCTGCTCCTCAGGGTGATAACCAGGGGTAGGCGGACACGTCGACGTGATCGTCTCCCGGATCGAAATACGAGATGACCAGCCGGCCGCGGGTGCTCAGTTCGGGATGGCCGATGACGGCGCGGCACAGGCCCTCGGGTCCGCGCTCGCTGCCCCCGCGGCACGGCGCCTGACCGGTCATGATCCGGCGCCACGGGCCGGCCGGCGAACTGGCCTGCCACACCTGGAAGCCACCCGCCAGGCTCGTCTGCTCGACCATGACCAGGCCGTGGCCGTCGGCGGTGTAGTCGCCAACCGAGATGCCGAACGGATGGGCGGGCAGCAGCGTACCGGCGGCGGCCGCGTCCGGCGACCACCCGATGCCGGTCCAGTACTGGTACGTCAGCGGGTTCTGCCAGTAGGCCGCCTGGGCGGCAGTCCGGGCCAGGAACACGCGGCCGCCGCCGCATCCGGCCGGAGGAGGGCGGGCCGGGCAGAAACCGAACAGGTAGAGGTAGCCGTCGCCGCCGAACAGCGGAGAGCCGAGGACCTGCTGCGGTGGCAGCGGGAACCCGGGGAAGCTGCCGAAGACGACGGCCGGCGAGCCGAGCAGGTTGCCCGCCGGGTCGTACTCGATCAGGCCGAACTCCTCGGCGGCCAGCGCGCCGGCATTCCCGCTGACGCAGTAGTTGTCGTAGCTGATGAGCAGGTGGGCGGGGGTGTCCGCGGCCGGTTCCCTGGCCACCCCGGAGATCCACGAGGCGGGGTAGGCGCCGGGCCCGGCGCAGGGCAGCGCGCTGCCCGGCAGCAGCAGGCGCTGCGGCCCGGGCAGGAATGGCTGCGGGGCGCTGGCTCCGGGCAGCCTCAGCGGCGCGGGCGGGGTGGGGATCTCGCTCAGCCGGGCGGGCGCGCGCCCGGCCCGGTACGGGCCGGCCGCCGCCGTGTCCGTGCCGAGGATCAGGCGGTCGTCCTGGCCGCTCCGGACGCTGGCGATCACCGTGTCGCAGAACAGCCACAGGCTCCATCCTGGCTTGCCCGGCAGCGGGCTGCTGTAGCCGCAGTCGCGGCGGATGGTGGTGCCGTTCCGCTCGTAGTTCGACAGCACCTGGGCCGGCCCGGGGGCCGGACGGGGGACACCGGCCCCGCAGGCCGCGACGGTGGCCAGCGACACCAGAGCGGTCACGGCGCCCGCCAGCGCACGGCAGAGGCGGAGCCGCGGCGGCATCGGTTCGGCAGCTGATCAGCTGGAGCCGTAGTTATAGAGCACCCGGGTGGACGCTGGCCTGACCGCGGTGTTGTCGTGGACCAGGACCGCCACCGCGGCGATGGCGATACAGGCGCCGATGAGCAGGGCGATCAGCATGCGCATGGCTGCGGTCCTTCCTGCGGCAGTTACCTGCCTGCGGGGTCGTCGGGCAGGCCGCGGAGCGCCGCTGCGCCGAACATGGGCTCGAACATCGGGGTGTAGTCGGGACCGCGGCGCAGATGCTGGCCGCCGTCGACGTTGATCACCTCCCCGGTGATCCAGGCCGACTCCGGGCCGACCAGGAACCGGGCGGCCTCGGCGACGTCCTCGGGGGCACCGACCCGCGGCAGCGGCAGGCAGTCGTCCAGGACCGGGCCGGGGTCGGCGATGCCGGCGACCAGTTCCGACTCGACGACTCCGGGCCGGATGCCGTTGACGCGGATACCGATCCCGCCCAGTTCGTCGGCGGCCAGCGCCACCATGTGGTCGACGGCGGCGTTGGCCGGGCCGTAGGCGCCGAACCAGCGGTGCACGGTGGTGGCGGCGATGGAGGAGATCGCCACGAAGGAGCCCCCGCCCGCGCGCGTCATCTCGCGCGTGGCGTATTTCAGGGTCAGCATGGTGCCGGTCGCGTTGAGGTCCAGGGTGGCCCGCCAGCCGGCCGTATTGAGCTGGCAGAGCGGCCCGATCGACGCCGAGCCGCCCGCGCTGGCGATCACGATCCGCAGCGGGCCGCTGGCGGCGGCGTCGGCGAGCGCGGCGGCCATCTCATCCTCGTCGGTGACGTCGGCGACCACGTAGCGCAGGCCGCAGGCGTCGGCGGACAGCTTGAGGCGCTGTTCGGAACGCCCGCAGATCGTCACGACGGCACCGTCCGCGGCCAGTCGCCGCGCACAGGCCAGCCCGATTCCGCTCTCGCCCCCGGTGACCAGGGCAGCCATGCCGGCGAGCGATCCACCTTCACTGGACGAGGCCATGCTGCCTCCTCGCGGGAGATGTTACTGCACAGTAGCATAACTCCGGACGGCCGGCTGGCGGCAGGGACCGGCTAGGTTCGGGGTCCCGCACGTCGCGCCGGCGGCGCGGCGCTGTCCTTCCTGGTGGGCTTCAGCGAGGGCAGTCTGGGCAGCACCGCGGCCGCCGCGGCGTCGTGCCACGCCGCGGTGCCCAGGACGGCTCGCAGCAGCTCGGGCAGCAAGGTTTCCAGTTCCTCCCGGGTCGGCTCGCCATGGCGCAGCCACTCGCGGCCCATCGTCTCCACCATGGCGATCCAGCCGCGCAGGACCGACTGCAGCACCGCCGAGCCGCGGGGTGAGCCGAGGCACGCCAGGATGAGCGCCAGCACCCGGTCACGGATCTCGTCCAGGACCTGACGGTCCTCTCCCCCCGTCAGGGGCCCGGTCAGCGACCCCTGCCGCAGTAGGGCAGTGAGGGCGATCGGGTTGGCCTGGATATGGTCGAAGAACGCGGCCAGCCCGGCGGCCAGCCAGTTATCCAGGTCGCCGACTCCGGCTTCGTAGATGGCCGCCACCACGTCCTCGCCGGTTTGCCGCAGCGCGGTGATGAACACCCCCGCCTTGCCCCCGTAGTAGTGGTAGACCAGCGGCCGCGACATCCCGGCGTCGGCCGCGATGTCATCCACCGACACCTCGTCGTAGGGGTAGGTGTTGAACAACTTCAGCGCCGAGTTGATCAGTGCCTGGCGCCGGTCGTCGGGGGCGAGCCTGCGCCGGGCGGGGCGGGCCGGAGGTTCCCCGGGTTTCACTGTCCTCACCACGTCACGGTAGCCCGTCGCGGCTGGATATGCGTCTGGAGGCTGGGCCGGGGCGTCGCCGGTCATCAGCTGCGCCGGGCCTGGACGAGCAGGATGCTGGCCACCGACGGCCAACGGCACAGCGCGTGATCCAGCGGCCGCAGCGGCCGTGGCACGTCGTGATAGGGGGCGCCCAGGACCCGCTCACAGGCAAAACCGCGGTCCGTGAGGAATTCCACCAGCGCCCGCCGGGTGAACAGGCGCAGGTGACCGACCACCTGATGACCGGGCCTGCCGTAGATGCCGCGCAGGCTGACCTCGGAGAACACCGGCTGGATACCCAGGCCGAGCAGGCCCCGGTTGAACCACGACGCCAGGTTCGGCGTCGACAGGAGCAGGATGCCTCCGGGCCGCAGGATCCGGCGGGCCTCCTCGACGGCCGCGTCGGTGTCGACCAGGTGCTCGATCAGCTCGCTCATGATCACCACGTCGGCGCCGGCGTCGGGCAGCGGCAGCCCGGACGCGTCCAGGCCGCCCTGGATCACCAGCAGGCCCCGCGCGCGCGCCTGGACCAGCGCCATGGCCGACCAGTCCACGCCGATGACGGTGTTGCGCGGATCCAGCCGCTTGACCAGGTGAGTGGCAGTCCCCTCGCCGCAGCCCACGTCCACGATCCGCTGCGGGCCGTGCCGCTCGGCCAGTACCGCGGCGAGCATCCGGGCCTGCCGGTGCGCCCGGTCGGGTCCCGAACTGACCGTGGTGCCGGGGTCCTCGTAGAAGGCGTGCAGCCGGCCGGTGCCGGCCGGGCCCGGGTCAGCGGGTGTCATCGCGGCCGCCGTCCGCCCGGCCGGCCGCGGTGCGGCCGATGGCCTCGTCGATGACCGCGGAGAAGTGCTGCACCGCCGTCGACCAGGTGAGCTCGGAAGCCCGCCGCCGCGCGGCCTCGCCCATGGCCGCACGGCGGCCATGGGCCAGGGCCAGCGCCGCCCACGCCGAGGCGAATTCGGCTTCGGTGCGGGCCAGCAGGCCGGTCTTCTCGTGATCCACCGAGTCGCGCAGTCCCGGGACGTCGAAACCGACCGTAGGGGTACCCCGCAGGGCAGCCTCGGTGACCACGATGCCCCAGCCTTCGATCAGCGCGGCATGCACGAGCAGCCAGGCGGATCCCAGCAGGCGGTGCTTTTCCGCCTCGCTGACCCGCCCGGCGAAGGTCACTCCGGGCCCGGCGAGCGACTCCAGGCACCCGCGCTGGGGTCCCTCGCCCGCGATGACCAGATGTCCGCCGACCACCGGGCGTACCCGGTCCCACAACCGGAGCAGCAGGTCGATGCGCTTGTATTCGGCGAGCCGGCCGAGCGCGAGGAACATCGGCTCGGCCGACCGGGGCGTCGGCGGGCCCGCCGGGGCAACCCCGTTGTGGAGCAGGCGGATGCGTCCGCGGTCCACGCCCAGTGACTGGAGCTCGGCCGCCGTCGACGCGGACACCGTCAGCACCAGGCTGCGCCGGTGCGCCCACGGCATGACCCGCTGTTCCATGAACCGGCCCACGGTGGACAGCGGCGGGGGGAACCGCAGCGCCCACAGGTCGGTGTGCACGTGGTTGACCATGCAGACCACCGGCTTGCGGGACCACAGGGGCGCCAGGAACGGCATGCCGTTGCAGACCTCGACCACCACGTCGCAGTCGCGCAGCCGGCGCGCGTAGGCGAACGGGGCGCCCACGAACTGCGTGTACGGCCCTCCGCTGCGCACGACGTCGTAGTCGTGGGCGGCCGCCGGCCCGCCGGCCAGCAGCGTGACCCGGTCACCGCGGGCGGTGAGGCCCGCGGCGAGCTGATCGACCAGCAGTTCCGAGCCGCCGGTCTGCGGGCTGGCGATGTCCCGCCACGCCACGATCACCACCCGGCGGCCCGGCCCGCGCTGCTGCTGACCGCGCTCTCCCTGATCACGCTGCGGGCGCTGCTGAACTGGGGAAAGAAGGGCCCGATCGATTTCCATGCCTGACCTCCTCCACGTGGACTGGCCGAGCAGACAGCACCGCGACGCAGCGCCGCCATTGTCCGCACAAAATTGATCAAGTGTCAATAACGCAGCCCGGCGATCGCCGCCTGGTCGGTTCCGGCCGGGATCCCGGCCTGGCTGGCCAAGATCCCCGGCCTGGTGATGGTTTTGGAAGGTCGTTACCCGGGCTTTATTGACGAACCATCAAGAAGTGACCTACCGTCCGGTAACAACGGGCCGTCGCCCGTGGCGCAGGCCCCGTCCGTCCAGCCGGGCCGAGGCAAGGAGGAAGGAATGCCAACCGGTGCGCTCCCGTCCGCCACCTCAGGAACCACGCAGGCGCTGCGCCCGGCCGGCGCGTTCGCCCTGCTGGCGGCCTTCGCCCGGGAGCAGTCTGACCCGGGCCGTTTCTACACCCTGCTGGCACGCGACTCGGTTGCCCTGGTGGAACGCCACCTGGACCTCGACGGGCGCCAGGTGGTGGACGTCGGCGGCGGCGCGGGGTACTTCGCCGCCACCTTCCGCGACCGCGGCGCCCAGTGCCTCCTGGTCGAGCCGGATCCCGGTGAGCTGTACAGCCACGGCACCCCCGGCCGCGCCAGCGTGATCGGTGACGGCTACTGGCTGCCGCTGGCCGACGCCACGGTGGATGTCTGCTTCTCCTGCAACGTGCTCGAGCACGTGAAGGACCCGGCGGGGTTCATCGACGAGATGATCCGCGTGACCCGGCCCGGCGGGCTGGTCTACCTGTCCTACACCGCCTGGCTGTCACCGTGGGGCGGCCACGAGACGGCCCCCTTCCACTACCTGGGCGGCGACTACGCGGCCCGCCGCTACGCCCGCCGCCACGGCCGGGAGCCCAAGAACCTGTTCGGGCAGACGATGTTTCCGCTCGGCGTGGGCCGCGTCCTGGCCCTGGTACGCCGCCGGGCCGACGTCACGGTGGTCGAGGCGCGGCCCCGCTACTACCCGCGCTGCTGCCGGTTCCTGATCTACCTGCCCGGGCTGCGCGAACTGCTGACGTGGAACCTCCTGGTCATCCTGCGGCGGCGGGCGTGACGACGACGCAGCGGCTCTCGCTCGAGGAGATCCTCCGCCATCAGCCCGGCTCCTCGGACGGCGGGAGCCCGCCGCCCCGGCGCCCGCGGCGCCGCTGGGGCGAGGCCGCGGAACGGGCCGGCCTGCGCTGGACCGTGGTGGCGTGGGTCGTGGTGCTGGCCGCCCTGATCGTGGCGGACCCCGGCCGGATGACGTTCGACACCAAGCTGGGCGTGGACATCGACCCGGTGGGCTTCTACCGGCAGCTGTGGCATCTGTGGGACCCGCTGGAGTGGTTCGGCGCGCTGCAGGACCAGTACATCGGCTACGCCTTCCCGATGGGCGCCTTCTACCTGGCCGCGCACCTGCTGCAGGTGCCGGTGTGGCTGACCGAGCGGGTGTGGGTGTCGCTGCTGCTCGTGCTGGCGTTCTGGGGCCCGGTCAAGCTGGCCGAGGCCCTGGGCATCGGATCGCGGCCGACGCGGCTGCTGGCCGGGGCCGCGTTCGCGCTGTGGCCGACCTTCACCATCCTGGTCGGCTCGGCCTCGGCCGGGGTGCTGCCGGGCCTGCTCGCCCCGTGGGCCGTGCTGCCGCTGGCCCGCTCCGGCGCCGTCGGTGACGCCGGCAGCGACCGGACGGCGGCGGCCCGGTCGGGCCTCGTCGTGGCGTGCATGGGCGGCGTCAACGCGGCCTCCACGCTGGCCGCCCTCGTCCCGGCCGGCCTGTACGTCCTGACCCGGCCAGGAAGACGCCGGCGGGTACTGGCGGCCTGGTGGGCGGCGGCGGTGCTGCTGGCCACGTCGTGGTGGCTCGTGCCGCTGCTGTACCAGGCCAGGTACGGCTTCAACTTCCTGCCCTACATCGAGCAGGCCGCCAACACCACCCAGACCATGTCGGCGGCGACGGCCCTGCGCGGCAGCGGCAACTGGGTCGCGTACCTGAACTTCGGGCAGCCGTGGCTGACCGCCGGCTCGGTGATGACGGGCACGGCGTGGGCGGTGGCGGGCGGCGCCGTCGCGGCCGCGGCGGGCCTGGCCGGGCTGGCCCGCCGCGACCTGCCCGAAGCGGTATGGCTGCGCGGCACCGCCGCCGTCGGCGCCCTGTGGGCGCTGGCCGGCTACGCCGGACCGCTGGGCGGCCCGCTGCACCACCAGGTCCAGGCGCTGCTGGACGGGCCGGCGTCGGCGCTGCGCAACGTCTTCAAGATCGAGCCGGCCCTGGCCGTGGTGCTCGCGCTGGGGATGGCGCACGTCCTGGCGCGCGGGGTGTGGCCGCGGCCGGCCGCGCGCCGCGCCGCCTGCGCCGCCGCCGTGGTGGTCCTGGCCGGCCTGGGCCTGCCCTACCTGACCGGGAAAGTGCTGCAGCCCGGCTCGTTCCGCCAGGTACCCGGCTACTGGCAGCAGGCCGCGACGTGGCTGGCCGCGCACGGCAAGACCGAGACGACCCTGATGGTGCCGGCCGATTCGCACGGCATCTACGCCTGGGGACAGCCCATCGACGAACCGCTCGAGCCGCTGGCCCGCTCCCCGTGGGTGCAGCGCAACCTGGTGCCATTTAGCGGCGGCGGGGTCAGCGACCTGCTGGCCGGCGCCGAGCAGGCCGTCGAATCGGGCGCCGCCTCGCCGGGCCTGACCGGTTACCTGGCCCGGGCCGGGATCCGTTACGTCCTGGTCCGCAACGACCTGGATCCCCGAGCTCGGCTACACCCCGCCGACCGTGGTGCACGCCGCGCTGGCCGCATCGGGGTTCACCCGGGTCGCCGCGTTCGGCCCGCCAGGTCCGGCCGGCCCGGCCGGCCCGGGGACCGCCCTGCAGGTGGAGGCGGTCGAGCCGCAGTATCCCCCGGTCGAGATCTTCCAGGCCGCCAATCCGGCCGAGCGGCCGACCGGGCTGGCGGCCGTCCTGCCCGCCGCCTCGACCACGCTCGTCGACGGCGGCCCGGCCTCGCTGCTGCAGCTGACGGCCCAGGGCATGCTGGGCCACCAGGCTGCGGTGATCGCGGGCCAGGACACCGGCGCCGGCCAGCCCGCGGCCCGGCAGGACGTCACCGACGGGCTGCGCCGCGCCGACACCGTGTTCGGCCTGCCCACCCGCAACACCTCCTATACCTACACCGCGACCGGCACGATCCCGCCGGATAACCCGCAAGGCGCGGCGGGCCAGCCGCCCCGCCGGCTCCAGCCGGCCGGCACCGCCGGGCATCAGACCGTCGCCGTGCTCGCCGGCGCGGCCAGCGTCACGGCCTCCTCCGCGGGGTCCTGGCTGTGGGAGGTACCGCAGGGCGACCCGGTGAATGCGTTCGACGGCGACCCGTCCACCGCCTGGACCGAGGCGAGCGCCGGCCAGGCCGGCGGGCAGTGGATCCAGATCGGCTTCAGCCGCCCGCTGCGCCTGTCCGGGCCGCTGACGGTGCGGCTGCTTGATGACATCCCGCGGCCGGTGGCGACCCGGCTGGTCATCACCACCGCCGCGGGCCGCGCCACCACCGGCACGCGGGTCACCGGAACGCCCCAGCCGGTCACCGTCCCGCCGGGCACCACGAGCTGGCTGCGGATCACCATCGCCGCCGCCCGCGGCGGCACTCCCGGCGGGCCCGGCGCAGGCCTCAGCGAGGTCACCGTGCCCGGCGTGCGCGTCACCCGTTTCCTTCAGCCCGCGCAGGACCCGGCCGGGCCGGCCCCTTCCTTCAGCTTCCACCGCGACACCGCCACGACGTTCGGCCTGCCCGGCGCGCCCCCGGAACCGTCCCTCGACCGGACCTTCACCACCTCCGCCGCCCAGCGCTTCGCCGTATCGGCGAGCGTCACCGCCGTGCCCGGCGCGGCGCTCAACGCGCTCCTGGACCGGGCCGGCCCGGGGCCGCCGGCGCAGCTGCACATCACGGCCAGCTCCACCTTCGGCTCGCTGCCCGCGCTCCGACCGGAGAACCTCCTGCAGAGCAGCGGCGCCGGCTGGCTGGCGGCCGGCCCGCACGCCACCCTGCACCTGCGCTGGAAGGGGCAGCGGACGGTCAGCGAGATCGACCTGGTGGCATCGACCGTGGGGATCGCCGCCGAACCGACCCGCGTGCTGATCAGCAGCCCCGGCGGAACCCGGGACGTGCCGGTGCCGGAAAGCGGCGTCCTGCGCTTCGCGCCGCTGGTCACCGACCAGCTGGACGTCAGTTTCCCCGGCGTGATGCCGGCCACCGCCGATAACCCGCTGGTCGGCCAGGCCCAGCAGCTGCCGGTCGGGCTGGCCAGGCTCAGCGTGCCCGCGCTGGCCGGCCTGAGGGCCGCCCTGCCCGCCGCCACCGCTCCCGTCACGCTCGGCTGCGGGCAGGGCCCGCCGGTGACGGTGGACGGCCACACCTACGCAACGTCGGTGTCCGGTACCGTGAACGACCTCACCGGCTTGACCCCGCTGCCGCTGCACCTGTGCACCAAGGGGGGGACGCTGACGCTGAGCCCGGGCCGGCACTGGCTGACCTCGCCGGGGACCGGCGTGCCGCTGGCCGTCACCGACCTGAGCCTGAGCGCGGCTCCCGCTGTGCCCGCCGCATCGTCCACCGCGGCTCGCCCGCTGCGGATCGGCTCGTGGGGAGCCGAGTACCGCACGGCGACGATCGGCCCTGGCGGCCAGTCGTACCTGGAGGTACACCAGGTGGCCAACCCCGGCTGGAGCGCCACCCTCAACGGCCACCGGCTCACGCCGGTGACCCTGGACGGCTGGCAGCAGGCCTTCATCGTGCCGGCTGGCGGCGGCGGCCGGGTCGTCATGGCCTTCACCCCCGCGACCGGATACCGGTGGCTGCTGGCCGGATCCGCGCTGGCCGTCTGCCTGCTGATCGCCGCCGCGGCCTGGCCCTGGCGGCGCCGTCCGCGGCTGCGGCCGGGCCCGGCGCCCGCGGGCGCCGGCACTGCGGGCTTTGGCACTGCGGGCTCTGGTCCCGCCTCACCTGCCCTCGGTCCGCTCGGGTACTGGCTCGCGGTGGCGGCCGCGGCGGTGGTGCTGGCCCTGGCCGGCGGGCCCGCCGTGGCCGCGGTTCCGGCGGTACTGGCGCTGGGCTGGTGGCGGCCGCGATGGGTGCCGTGGCTGGCCTTCGCCGCGATGTGCCTGGCCGGGGCGCTGGCCCTGACCAGCCTCGGCCACGGCCCGCAGGCCGGCGCCGGAGCCTTCGGCTGGCCGGCCCAGGCCGCGGCGCTGACCGCCCTGGCCGCCGCGCTGACGCCGGCCGCCCGGGGCATGCACCGCCGGACCAGCACCGGGCCCAGGGACGAGGGGGACGGCGGGTGACCACGCTCACGGACGCACCCGGCGGCCCGGCGTCCTGGCCGTTCGCCCCGATCGAGGAACTCGACGTCTACCTCGAGAGCGGTCAGGAGCCCAGCCTGGTGCAGCTCGAGACGCAGGCCGGCGGCCACCTGGACCCGGCGGCGCTGGCGGCGGCGCTGGCCGGCGCGCTGGCCGCCGACCCGTCGGCGCGGCGGCACGTGACCGCCGCCTCCCGATGGAGCCGCCGCCTGCGCTGGGAAGCCGGCCCGCCCGGTGTGCGTCCCGCGCCCGGACTGCTCACCGTGGCCGGATGGGGCAGCCCCGGTCAGCTGTCCGCGCTGCGAGAACAGCTGTCCGCCTGGCCGATGTCCCTGACCGACACCGCGGTCCGGGTGCTGCTGGCGGTGGGACCTGCGCACGATGTCGTGATCGTGCAGGTCCACCACGCCGCCTTCGACGGCGTCTCCAGCCTGGCCCTGCTCTCCGCGATCTGCGCCGGCTACCGGGACGCGGCGGGCACCGGGCTGCTGGCCGCTCCGCCGGCCCTTCTGTCGTCGCTGCCCGGCCCTGGGCCGGTCCCGCCGGTGGTCCCGCCGGTGGTCCCGCCGGTGGTCCCGCCGGTGGTCCCGCCGCCGGTCCCGCCGGTCTGGTCCCGGCGCGGGCGGGCGGCGGCATGGCGCGGCGGCCGCAGGCCCGGGCTGCCCCCGCTGCCGGGCACCGTGACGCGGATCGCCGGGCACGGCGGCCAGCCCGGCCGGCCCGGGTACGGTTTCGTGCACAAACCGGTTCCTGTTCCCCGGCCGGCCCGGCCGGGCAGCGGCCCGTACCCCACGGTCAACGATCTGCTCGTCGCGGCGATGATCCTCGCCGTGGACCGCTGGAACGCGGCCCACGGCCAGCGCAGCGGGACCATCCGCATCACGGTGCCCGTCAACGGCCGGGACCCGCGGCGGCGCTGGGACGGGCCCGGTAACCAGTCGCGGCTGATCAGGGTGACCGCTCGGCCCGCCCACCGGGCCGACCCGGCCGCCCTGCTCGCGCACGTCGCGGCCCAGACCAGGACGGGCAAGCTGCAGCCCCGCACCGGCCTGGACGCGGTGAGCAGGCTGCTGGCCGCCCGGTGGGCGCCGGTCGCGGTCAAGCGGCAGGCGGCGCGGCTGGCCCGCCGCCTCGCCCGGCCGGTGTGCACCGATACCTCACTGGTCAGCAACCTGGGCGTGCTCCTCGATCCGCCCAGCTTCAGCGGCAGCGGCCAGGAACCGCTGTGGTTCTCCGGCCCCGCCCCGATGCCGCGGGGCCTGGCGGCGGGCGCCGTGACGGCCGGCGGCCGGCTGCACCTGTGTGTCCACTACCGGCACGCGCTCATGGACGCCGGCGCCGCGGCGGATTTCACCGCCGGCTACTGCCGGGTGCTCGCCGAGCTGGCCGCCCTGCCTCAGGGGAGCCCGCCGTGATCGCTCATCCCGGGATCATCCTGGCCGTCGCGGCCACCGTCATCTATAACTTCGGCTTCATCCTGGAAAAGCGCGCTCTGGCGAGCCTGCCCGCCATCGACGCGCATCACCTCTGGCAGTTGCTGCGCACGCTGTTCACCGCGCCGGACTGGCTGGCCGGCTTCGCCCTGATCTGCGGCGGCCTGGTCCTGCAGGTCCTGGTGCTGTCCCTGGTACCGCTGACGGTCGCCCAGCCGCTGCAGGCCTGCGGCGTGGTCGTGACGATCGTCTTCTCCCGGCTGGTGCTGCACGAACGACTCGGGCGCGCCGAGCTGGCCTGCATCGCCGTCATCGCCGTCGCGGTGCTGCTGCTGGGCCTGTCGGTCGGCCGCGGTGCGGGCGCGGGAGCCCACGCGGCCGGAATCGCCATCGCGGCGGCCGCGGTTCCCGCCTGTCTGGCGGGCCTGGTCATGTACGGCTGGCTGCACCGGGCGGCCGGCCGCCGGCACCGCCGCCCGGTCAGCGGCGTCAGCTACGGTCTGTGCGCCGGGCTGATGTACGGGGTCGCCGGGCTCGCTCTCAAGGCCCTGTCGGTCGCGATCTTCACCCGCAGGGCCGCCCCGGCTGCTGCTCTTGCCATCCACACCGCGGCGGCCAGGGCGGGCGCGGTGGTGCCGCCCCACCGCGGTGACGGGCTCCTGGTCGCCGCCGTCCTGTCGCCTTACCTGTACGCCATGCTCGCCTGCTCCGCGGCCGGGATGTGCCTGTTCCAGACGGCGCTCCAGCGCAGCAAGGCCTCCGTCATCCTGCCCACGTCGAACATCATCAGCACCGGATACCTCGTCGTCATCGGTTCGTGGCTGTTCCACGAGCGGTTGCCTGCAGGCCCGGCCCCGCTGGCCATGCGGCTGGCGGGCGGTGCCGCCGCCGTGGCCGTGCCGGTGATCCTTACTGTCGCGGCCGAACGGGGTGCCGCCGGGCGCCGCCCCGGCGGCCGGCGGCATGCCCGTCACCGCCCCGTCCCGCCTCTTACCACGGAAAGGCCCCTGCCATGAGTCTGGACCCGCTGTTGCTCAACCTGCTGGCCTGCCCCATCGACAAGCAGGCCCTGCTGTACCTCGCCGAAGTGGCGCTGCGCGACGTGCTGGCCAGCCACCTCGCCGACGCGCACGCTCCCGCGGGTGCGCCGCGGCGCTCGTTCGCCGACCAGGCCGCGATCACTCCCCGCGGCCGCGCGGTCCGCGAGGAGACCGCCGGCTCCGGCGAGGACGCAGCCTAACCGCCGCACCTCATCCACCCCGCCGCCGTGGAGGAACCGATGCTCCCATCCGAACAGGCGCCCAATCGGGCCTGGTCGCCACCCGCCGCCTCCGCCACAATGGCCAGACCGCGGGGCCACGGCCGGGGCCGGCTGGCCCTGGCCGGCCTGGGGGCGTTCCTGGCGGTATTCGGCCTGCTGCTGCGTTTCTACGCCGCGCCCCGGCTGATCGCCGCACCCGCCGATCTGTACCAGACGGACACCCTGCAGGCCGCGGGCGCCTCCTACTTCGACGAGGGGGCCCTGACGACCCGGCACGGCGCCACCCTCACCTATACCCTCACCATCCGCGGGAACCCCGGGGCCAGCACCGGCACGACGGCGGTGTGGGACTCGTTCGCGACCCTCGCCGACCGCAAGCGCGGCGTGCAGGTGAACAGCACCTACCAGCGTGCCGCCTTCGACCGGCGCACCGGGCAGTTGCGCGACTGCTGCGGGGCGGCGGTCAACGACGACACCCGGATCCGCCAGCACGGCATCGGGCTGTTCTGGCCGATCGGCGTGCGCCAGGCCACGTATCAGGTCTTCGACGTCAACGCCGCGTCGGCCTGGCCGGCGACCTACCGCGGCACGGCGACCGTCCAGGGCGTCCGGACCTACCGGTTCGACCAGCACATACCGCCCACCCGGGTCGCCCAGCTGGCCGGGGTCCCCTCGTCGCTGCTGGGCCTGCGCGGCCAGGGCGGCAACGTCGTGGCCGACCGCTACTACCAGGCCGACAACACCTTCTGGGTCGATCCGAGGACCGGCGTCGTCATCGACATCGAGCAGCGGGTCCTGTCCGAGCTCCGCGGCCCTGGCGGCCGGGGCAAGCTGGTGGTAGCCGACATGGACCTGAAGATGTCGGACCCGAGCCAGCGCCAGCTGGCCGCCCTGGCCAGCAAGAACGCTGCCCTGATCGGCACGCTGCGGGTGACCGGCCCCCTGGGCTGCGGCATCCTCGGCCTGGTCTTGATCCTGGCGACCGCGATCCCGTTCCGCCGTCACTGGCCCGCCCTGCTCAGCCGGAGGACCGTTCTTCCCCGGCCCCGGCGACTCCGCCCCCGGCGACCCTGACCCCGGCGACCCTGACCCCGGCGACCCTGACCCCGGCGACCCTGACCCCGGCGACTCCGCCCCGGGCGACCCTGACTCCGGCGACCCTGACTCCGGCGACAGGGCCGCGGTCGCGGCCGTGGAGGCCGGCTCACAGTCCGCCCTTCCCGACCGGGCCGTTCAGGTGAGCCGAACCTCCACGGCGGCATCCTGCTTGGGGTAATACCGCTCCACGTCCCGGGCGCCGTACCTGGCCCGCAACGCCCGGCAGGCACCCGTGCCCGTCCCGCGAGCACCAACGTTCGCATTCCCAAGCGGGTGACCCGCTGTACCGCTGGAGCACCTCAGGTACGAAATTATTGTGGATCGCTACACTCGCTATGGCAGGTGTAATGATCCACAATAACGAAAAATGCTTTTAGGGCGGGGATGTGGCCGGGCGCGGCAGCCGAGGGCACGGGCGGAAGAGAAGGCGGCCAGGATGACCAGCGCAGGATGAGCAGCGGCTGGGGTCAGTCCGGCATCGCGGCGACGATCTGCTCCCCGGTGAGCGGCAGCGTCCGCACCCGGACGCCGAGTGCGTCGTAGAGGGCGTTGCCGATGGCAGCGGCGGTGGGGCCCTGCGCGGTTTCTCCCACGCCCAGCGGCGGATTCCCGCCGCCGGGCAAGAACTCCACCTCCACCGCGGGCACCTCGGAGAACCGCAGGATCGGATAACTGTCCCAGGTGTCGCTGGTGACGGTGAGACGGTTGAAGCGCACCCGTTCCTTCAGCGTCCAACTGGTCGCCTGGATCGCGCCGCCCTCGACCTGGTTCGCGGCGCCGTCGGGGTTGATTACCAGGCCGGCGTCGACGGCGATCGTCAGCCGGCGCACCCGCACCTCGGTGACGGCCTCCACCTCCGCGACGACCGCGCAGTAGGCGCTGCTGTTCTTGTAACGGGCGTAGCCGATGCCATGGCCGGCGGATCCGGACGACCCCGAGGACCCCGCCGACCCCGGCGCGGACCCGCTGGCCCAGCCCGACCGCCGGACGACGGCCTCGATCACCGCCCGGCCCCTGGGGTCCGCGAGGTGGGCGAGACGGTATTCGACCGGATCCAGGCCCGCCGCCTCGGCGAGTTCGTCCATGAACGACTCGATCGCGAACACGTTGGCGAAGCCGCCGAGCGCGCGCAGCGAGGAGGTCCGCAGCGGCATCACCGACAGGCGGTGATTCACCACCCGGTACGCCGGGAACGCGTAGCCCGGCACGGCGTTCCGGCCGGCTCCGCCGCCGCGCTCAAGCGGCGGCTCCGCCGCGGCCTCGATCGGCTCGCCGCCGTCCCGGTGGCTCGCCGCGAGCAGCCCGATCGAGCGGCCGGAGCCGGGCCGGGTCACGTGGCCGTTGCCCCAGATCTCGTGCTGCCAGGACAGGACGTCACCGCGGGCGTCAACGTCGGCGGCGATGCGGACCACGGCGGCCGGCCCGAACGGCTCCCAGCCAAGCTCGTCGGCGCGCGACCAGACCACTTGCACCGGGCGGCCCGGCACGGCCAGGGCGAGCAGCGCCGCATCCATGGCGGCGTCGTCGGCGCCGTTGTGGCCGTAGCAGCCCGCGCCCTCCGCGTGCCGCACCCGCACCTGCTCCTCGGCCAGCTTCAGCGCCCGGGCCAGCTCCCGGCGCAGCAGGTACACGCCCTGGCTGTGCGTCCAGACCTCCAGCCGGACCTCGGCGTCGTCCATGGCCAGCCCAGTACTGGCCAGCCCAGTACTGGCCAGCCCAGTACTAGCCAGCCCAGTACTGGCCAGCGCCGTCGCGGCGGACGGTCCCATCGCCGCGTGGGCCAGGTAAGGCCGGTGATAGCTGGCTTCGTGCGAGCGCGCGGCAGGCGTTCGCGGCGCGCCGCCGGGAGGGGCGGATTCGGCCAGGACGCTGGCCTGCGCGGATGCGGAGGTGAGGAACGCGGGCAGGTCGTCCTCATCGGGCAGGGTGGGCTGCTCCTGCCACTTCGCGTCCGCCCGGAGCAGGCCGGCGGCGCGCAGCGCCACCTCCTCCCGTTCGGCGATCACGCCGAGGAAACTCCCGTCCCGCACCACGGTCACGACGCCGGGCAGCGCCGTCACCGGCTCCGCGCCGACGTCGAGCAGGACGGCACCGCGGGACGGCGGCCGGACCACCCGGCCGTACAGCATCCCGTCGAGCGCCATGTCGTGCACGAAACGAGGCCGCGGGGCCAGCTTGTCGGGCAGGTCCACCCGCGGCACGCTGGTGCCCACGACCCGGTAGTCCGAAGCCGCCTTGGGCTGGGCCAGCCCCGTGGCCGGGCGGTCAAGCAGCCCGTCGTCCGCCAGCTCCCAGTAGCTCGTGGTCCGTCCGCCCGGCGCGGCGATGATGCCGTCCCGGACGGTGAGCGCGCCGGCCGGCACGTCCCACTGGCCGGCGGCGGCACCCAGGTAGATCGCCCGGGCCTCGGCGCAGGCGACGCGGAGGGCGGCACCCGACTGCTGGATCGACATGCTGCCCGCCGTATAGCCCTCATCGGGACTGATGCCGGTCACGGCCGCGACCATGCGGACCCGGGCGACATCGACGTCAAGCTCTTCGGCGGCGACCTGCGCCAGCGCGGTGAGCACCCCCTGGCCGAGCTCCACCTTGCCCGAACGCACCTCCACCACGCCCTCCGGCCGGACGCGCAGCCAGTCGCCGAGACGGGGATTGGCCGCGAGCGATGGGGGCAGCTCACCTGCTGTCCCCATCAGCCACCGTCCTGGCCGGCCCGCAGGGTGGCAGCGGCCGCGAGCACGGCGCGCACGATCCGGTTCTGCGCGCCGCACCGGCACAAGTTGCCGTCCAGCACGGCGCGGACCTCCGCCTCGCTGGGGTCGTCGTTGGCGGCCAGCAGCGCGGCGGCGCTGACCACCACGCCGGAAATGCAGTAGCCGCACTGCGCCGCCTGCCCGTCGATGATCGCCTGCGCGACGGGGTGCGGCCTCCCGGATGCGCCAAGCCCCTCCACCGTCGTCACTTCCCGGTCCGCCACCGCCCACATGGGCGTGTCGCAGGAGTAGGCGGGGCGGCCGTCGATGAGCACGAGGCAGGCGCCGCACAGGCCAAGGCCGCAGCCGAAGCGGGTGCCCGTCAGCCCGAGATGATTGCGCAGCACGTACAGCAGCGCGGTGTCCTGCTCGGTGCGGACCTCCTCGGGCCGGCCGTTCACCAGCACGGTGACCCGCACGAGATCGGTATCAGGCATGATCCTCAGCCAGCCCAGGTAGTCGCCGCTCAGACCGCGAACAATTCCCTCAGGAGGGACTGGTATACAGTACTCCGGCCGCGATCGCCGGCTCATCGCGCCGGCAGCCGAGTCCCGGCCAATCTGCCGGGTGGCGGCGGGTGTGCAGCCAGGGATGCGCCGGGCGCGCCTGGGAGCGGCGGATGAGGGGATGCATCCGCCGCTCCCGCGGGCGTGCGCTTTCCTCAGCGCGCGCCGGCTCGCGCCGGCCCGAGGTGGCGGAGCACGAAATCGGCGACGTGGCGGCCGAGCTGCTGGCCGGTCGCCTCGTCGATCATCGTGTGCTGCCCCGCGAAGATCCGGCTGAGCGCGGCTTCGTTGGCCGCGGCCTGGAAGCTGGCGAAGGTCCTGACGACGCCGGGATCGCCGTCCGAAGTGACGGTCAGCCGCTGGCGGTCACCGTAGAAGGCGCTGAGCACGCTGGCCGCCGTCTGGCTGATGGTCGCGTGGGCACCGGGGTAAGAGGGGTCGGGCGCGGTGACCGCGAGCGGATTCCAGTCCGGGTCGCCGATGATGCCCGGGTTGCCGGCGGTGCTGCCCAGCCGGATCGCGGTGACCGGGCGCCACACCAGGTAGTGGTACTTCGCGTCGTACAAGCCGATCGTGGCGTCGGCCAGGGCGAGATCGAGGTTCGCGAACACGGCGACCGTCTGCTCCAGGCTGGCGTGCCGGGTCACGGCGAGCTGCTGGGCGATCTCGTTCCATACGTTCCAGATCGGCGCCGCGCCCCAGAACTTGGCCAGCGTGGTCTCGTCCGCGGTGCGGCTGGTGCTGGAATCCTGGCCCAGGCTCTTGACCTGGTTGAGTGCGCGGGCGTAGGCGGCGCTGGTGATCGGCGGCGGCGGGGCGGGACGGAACTGCCGCCCGCTGCCGAGCACGAACGGCCGGACCGAGCCCCAGTTGGTGAATACCGGCGCCGGGAAGGCAGGCGGCGTCGGCCGGTAGTCGCCCGGCTGGTTTCCGGCGGCAAACGGCGGCGGGGTAGCTGCTGATCCGTCGGAGGAGCGGAGGCCGATGAGCCGTTTGGCGACAACGTGTCCGACTCTGATGCCTTGTTGCTTGCCCCGGGTATCGGGGATGGCGGCGAGCTCGCCGGCGAGCAGCTGGTCCGGGCCGCTCTTCAGGGCCGGGTAAAGGGCGGTCAGCACGTCGTGCGCGGCCTGGTCGGCGGCCGCGTCCGGCCGGGCGCCGCGGGGCGCCGGTATCGAGAAGAGGTACGGAGGAGCCTGGCCCGTGATCGAGGTGACGGCGTCGTATTCGGCCGCCTGCAGGATCGCGAAGCTGCGGGTGGGATGCACGGTCGCCGGCTGAGCCCCCGGAGTGCCGAGGATGGTGATTAGCTCACGGTTCCAGTCGACAACCGGCTGTCCCGACCGGGGCGTGAAGGCAATCGCCGGCCGGGGAACGGGCTCCGGCCGGGCCGGTGCAGCCAGCGCCGGAGCGGCCATTCCGGCAAACACGGCTGCGATGGCCACGAGGCCAAGGGTCCTTCCTGTCCTGCGCATGCGTTGCGTCTCCTCTCGACGGGGATCGGCCAGCGGCGTCGGCCGGCTCGAGACCCAGGCCGGGCCAGGCCGGGCCAGGTCATCTACTATCACGTTTAGTACGCGGCGAATGTTCACCGAACGGACGGGTTCCCGCCCCTCCCCTGGTTTGCTGCGCCTCCCGGGTCACTGCGTTGGCCCTGTCCATGACGCAGGGATTCTCTGTGGTGTCCCGGCGGCCCAGCCGGCCCGCGGTCGCCAGGATGGTGATGGCCAGCAGTATCCCCACGGCCGCGGTGGCCGTGTCAGGGACCGCGTAGGGATTGCGGAAGCCGGACGCGGCCGCTTGCGGGACCGAGGCGGCGCCGATAAGCAGCGCGGCCCAGCCTGCCCATGGCTGGCCGGCCTGGCACCCGCGCGCGGTCCGCGCGGTCAGCGCGGCGGCGGCCACCCCGGCGGTGACCAGCCCGGCAGCCGACACGAGATCCCGGGCGACCGCCAGGACGAGACCGCAGCGGGTCAGGTCCAGGGCGGCCGCCGTGAGCAGCATCGCCACGGCCAGGCGCCGGCCGGCCCGGCCCCCGGCGGGAGGCTCGGCCTCGGCAACGGCGGCCGTGATCTCCCAGGGCGGCCGGCTGTTCATCAGGACATCGTGGTCGCGTCGTGCTCCTGGAGCTGCTTGCGCAGGGCATCGAGCGCGTAGTGCAGCCGCGACCTGGCTGTGCCATGGGGTATGCCGAGCTCGCGGGCGACCGTAAGCATGGTCCCGCCCCGGTAGAAGGTCTCCACGAGTACGGTCTGGTGCGCGGGCGACAGCTGCTGGAGCGCGGCCGAAACGAGCTGCCGGTCCAGGATCTCCTCCAGGCCGGAATCGGTCCCGATCTCCCCGGTCTGCCCCTGGGCTGCCATCGGCCGGGCCCGGGCGGCCCGGTTCGCGTCGATCAGCAAGTTGCGCGCCACCCGGAACAGCCAGGGCCGGACCGGCCGCTCGTCAGCGCTCAGCCGGGGCAGGTGACGCCAGGCCCGGATGAAGGTTTCCTGCACGATGTCATCGGCGCTCGCCCGATCCGGGCAGAACTGCTCGACGTAACCGTGCAGGGGCTTGGCATAGAGCGAGTACAGCTGGCGGATGACGGCATCGGGGTCGCCGTCCGGCTCGTCTCGCGGGGCATCCGTGATAGCAGACATAACTACTAACACGGATAGTAGGAACGTTATGTTCACCGGCCGGCGCGGCAGGCGGCGAGATCGGCCTGCTGGCCGCACCGGAGCGGGCGGCAGGAAGAGCCGGGAGAGCCGGGAGAAAAGTGACGCTACCTGAACTGCGGGCATGTTCTATGCGTGATAGTAGTTAGCGGCGGGCGCGCCGCGGGGACCGCCATGTTCGGGAGTGAGGATGCGACGATTCGGCGAGCTGGAAGCCGTGATCATGGACCGGTTGTGGGCGTGGGGCCGGCCGGTGCTGGTCCGTGAGATGGTCGACGCTCTGCACGACGACCGGGCGCCGGCGTACACCACCGTCATGACGGTCATGGAGAACCTGTACCGCAAGGGATGGCTGCGGCGGGAGCGGGACGGCCGGGCCTGGCGCTACGAGCCCACCGGATCCCGGTCCAGCTACACTGCGGCGCTGATGAGCGACGCGCTGGCCACCAGCCCGGACCGGCGCACGGCGCTGGCGCACTTCGCGCTCCAGATGAGCCCGCACGACGCGGCGCTGCTGCGCGAGGCCCTCGACCAGGCGCTCGGCGAGCGTGAGGCGGGTGAGTCCCGGTGACCGTCGCCGCTGTGCTGGTGGCGTACGCGGCCGGTCTCGGCGTGCTGGGGTCCAGGATGCTCAGCCGGGCCAGGTGGACAGCCCGGGCGCCGCTGCTGGCCATCGTCACCTACCTGGCCGCGGGATGGTCCGTCATCGCCGCGCTCGGACTGGCCGGCCTGACCCTGGCCGTTCATGCGACCGCCCTCGGCGGAGGGCTGAGTCACCTGATCGGAGCCTGCGTGCACCGGCTCCGCGCCACCTACGGCACCCCGGGCGGCGCCACCGTCGCCGGGCTCGGCCTCACCATGGCGGGCGCCGTCGCCGCCCGCACCGTCCTCACCGCGATGACCCACCTGCGCGCCGCCGGGCGGCAGGCGCTGCGGCACGCGCAGACCGCGCGGCTGGTCGGGCAGCCCGAGATGGCCCTGGGGGCCGTGCTGGTGGAGCATGCCCAGCCGGCCGCCTACTGCGTGGCCGGCCGGCAGCCCACGGTGATCCTGACCACCGGTGCGGTACAGGCGCTCGATCCCGGCCAGCTGGAGGCGGTCCTGGCACACGAGCGAGCGCACCTGGCCGGCCGTCATCACCGGCTGCTGGCCCTGGCCAGGATCGGCCGCGAGGTGCTCCCGTTCGTGCCGCTGATGCGCGACGCCGAAGAGCAGGTAGCACGGCTGGTGGAACTGCACGCCGACGACGCGGCCACCCGGGCCCGCGATCCCCGGCTGCTGGCCACCGCCCTGGTCATCCTGGCCACGGCCGCCAGTCCCGCGCCAGCCCTCGCCGCGGGCGCCACCGACTCGGTGCAGCGGATCCGCCGGCTCCTGGGACCCAGCGAGCCGCTGGGCCGGGCCCGGCGGCAGTTGCTCCGCGCCGCCGCCGCGGCGCTCGCCCTGACCCCGGTGCTGCTGGCCCTGATCCCGGCCGTGGTCGCGCTGGCCCTGGGCAGGCTTCCGGCCGCGTAACGGCAGCGGGCCGCCGGCCTGAACAGTCCTCCGCCCGGCCCCGTGTTGGCAGGCATGAGGATGCATTTCCGCTGGCGGCCACCGCGCCGCCGGCCCCGCGGGAACGACCAGCACGCGCCGGGACCGGGCGCCGCCGGCGAGCGGGCGGCGCGGGCGCGGACGGCGCCCGGCGAGGCCATGGCCGCCGCCATGCAGCTGGCGATCGCACTGCTCACGGCGGGCCTGGACTCACCCGAGCTGGAAGCGTGGGCGGCAGGCACGCTCACGCCGACCGACGCGGATGGTCTGGGTGACTTCATGGCCGGCCTGCACGTGATCTCCGTGCTGTTGCTGAACGAGCTGCATGAGGCGACGGGCGAGCCGCCGGCGGCCGTCCTGCAGCGACTGGCGTTCCTGGCCGAGCGCCGGCGGGGGACGCCGGCGGCCGGATAGCGGCTCTGGGTCATTTCTCTCGTGATGATCACGGCTTGCCAGCCGCGTAACGGGGTCTGGGGCCCACAGACCCCGCTACTACGGGGTCAAGGGCCCACGCACCCCAGGCCGGGTACCGCCGGCCAGGCACGGTCATCGCGGGCATCTGCTCGTCAGCCATCCGGATGAACAACCCCTATCTCCTATTCGTGTTAGTAGACGACCCTGCTCGGGGCGGTCCGGTGCGCCTGGGCACCCTCCGCCGGCTGGCCGGCCGGGACGGTTCCCGCGCCGGGCGCTGCGACGTCTGCGAAGGAGCTAGTTGCTTTGGCTGACACGACGCACGGCACGGTTTCCGGCGGTCAGCGGACCGCGTTCCGCAGGCCAGGCCGCAGGCCAGGAGGGCGACGGTGACGGCGGATCAGGACGCGATCGCGGCCGGCCTCGCGGGGGGCCCGGTGGCCGCGGGTGCGCCTGGCGGGCCGGAAGACGCCGGGGACGACGGCTTTTTCGGGCCCGGCAGCATCACCTGGCGGATGAACGCCGACCTGGCCGCACCGGCGGCCGGGCTGCGGTCGCTGCTGCTGCAGGCGCTGCATCCGCTGGCGATGCCCGGCGGCAGCCTCGCTGCCACCAGGGCATACCTCGCCACGGTCACCCTCGGCGACCGGGCCGCGGCCCGGATGGCCGCGGCCCGGATGCGGCGCTTTCATGAACATGCCCGCGGCCGCGGCGCGGTGGCCGGCCGGCCGGGCGCGGCGGGCGATCCCGCCCTCCTGCTGTGGGTGCACGGCACGCTGGTCGATTCCGTGCTGGCCGCCGGCAGCCTGGTCGGGACGGCGCTTTCGGCCGCGGACGGCAACCGCTACGTCGCGGAGATGGTGACCGCCGCCGAGCTCACCGGCGTGCCCCGCCCGCTGGTCCCGTCCAGCGTCCCCGAGCTCGACCTGTACATCGCGTCGGTCCGGCCGCGCCTGCGCGCCACGCCGGCCGCCGCCGAATCGATGGCTGGCCTGCTCGATCCCGCGGGCCTGGACGGGGCCACCGCGCGGATCTGGCCGGACGTCCGCGACGTCGCGATCGCCGCGCTGCCGCGCTGGGCCCGGCAGATGTACGGCTACGCCGCCCCGGCGCTGACCCCCGGCCGCCGGACCGAGATCCGGCAGTCGCTCGGCCTCCTCGCCGCCATGTTCCCCGGCCCTCGCAGCGTGATGCACGTCGCACCCACGCTGAGCTGGCCAACTGAACCTGCCTCAACTCCTATGCGTGTTAGTAGTTGAAACCAGAACGACTGCCAAGGAGCTAACCGTGCGGCACCCGAGAATCGTCATCGCCAGCATCAGCCTGGCCGCAGCGGCGGCCATCGGCGGCATCACCGCCGCCTCGGCGGCGAGCTCACACGCCGGCGGCCGGCCCGCGGCCAGCCAGCCCGCCGCGGCAACCGTGCGCACCGCGCAGGCCACCGTCGAGGGCAAGGCCGAGACCATCCTGGTCAACAACCAGGGCCTGCCGCTGTACTTCTCCCTGGCCGATACGCCGACCAAGTCGCTGGTCACCGGCAGCGTGGCGGCGCTGTGGCCGTCGCTGACCGCCGCCTCACCCGCTGCCACCGGGCTGGCCGGCAAGCTGGCCGTGGTCAGCGACGCCCACGGCGACCAGGTCGCCTACAACGGCCACCTGCTGTACACCTTCGTTGACGATCACGCCGGCCAGGTGACCGGCCAGGGAGTGCAGGGCTTTTTCGTGGCCACCCCAGGCCTCGCGCCGGTCGCCGGCTCCTCGGCACCGGCCGCCCCGGCGTCGTCGTCCGGCCAGGGTTACGGGTACTGAGGTGGCCAGCTGCCCCGGTCCAGCCGGGCCCGGTGCGCAGGAGCTTGTGCTGCTGCACGGGCAGCCGGGCTCGCCCGCCGACTGGCAGCAGGTCGCCGGGCGGCTGCCTGCCCGGCTCCACGCCGTCGCGGCTGACCGGCCGGGCTACGGCGGCAGCCGGCGGCCGGCCGGCGGGTTCGCCGCGAACGCCCGCGCCGTCCTCGACGACCTGGACGCCCGCGGCATCGCGCGCGCGGTGCTGGTGGGGCACTCGTACGGCGGCGGGGTGGCGCTGCGCGCGGCCAGCCTGGCGCCCGGCCGGGTGGCGGCGGTGGTCCTGCTCGCGAGCGTCGGGCCGGGGTGCGTGACCGGCTGGGACAGGCTGCTCGGGGCGCCCGGCGCAGGCCCGCTGTGCGCCCGGGTGGCCTGGCAGCTGACGCCCTGGATGGCCCGGGCCCGGCTGGCCTGGACCGCCCGGCGGCTGGGCCGCCCGCTGCGTCCGGACGAGCACGTCAACTGGCAGGTGTGGGGCCAGGCGGTGCGCGGACACCACCCGCTATGGCGCACCTTCCTCACCGAGCAGCGCGCTCTGCTGCGCGAGCTCGACGGGCTGGAGCACGCTCTCGCGTCGGTCCGGGCGCCGGTTCTCGTGCTCGCCGATCCCAGGGACGCCGTGGTTCCCTTCCGGACCGCAGGCCGGCTGGCCCGCGCCCTGCCGGATGCTCGCCTCCAGCTCGTCGAGGGCGCGGGCCATCACCTGCCCAGGCGAGCCCCCGAGGCCGTCGCCGGCGCGATCGCGGCATTCCTGGCCGCGGCCCAGCTCACCGGCATCCCGGCCGCGCGGCCCGCGATGGCCTGAACATCTCGCGGGTCCTGTCCGTGTTAGCAGGCCGGAGCGCGGCGGAACCCGGCCTGACCGCCGGAAGAAAAGCGAGAAGGGGACGATCAGATGGCAAACACCCGTCACGGCCGTGCGGGCGGCACGCCAGCCGGGCCGCAGCGCGGCACGCAGGCCAGGCCACAGCGCGGCCCGCCAGCCGGGCCGCAGCGCGGCCCGCAGGCAAGACTGCAACGCGTCACGCCAGCCAGGCCGCGCGCCCGCGAGCGGATCGCCGCCGAGCGGGCCGCCCGCCAGCGCGCCGAAGCGCGGCGGCGGCTCCTGCTGGCGGGTGCGGCGGTCACCGCCGTGCTGGCTGTCGTGGTGACGCTGGCCGCGGTCAAGCTGACCGCCACCCCGACTCGTCCGGTCGCCAGGGAATCGCCGGCGCCCGCCGCCGTCGTCCGGCAGGTCATCACCGTTCCGGCCGCCGTGCTCAGCCGGGTGGGCCCGGGTCAGGCGATCACCCCGCTGCAGCCGGTCCGGACGTCCGGGCCGCCGCTGACCATCGACGGCAAGCCGGCGATCGTCTTCGTCAGCGAGGAATCCTGCCCGTTCTGCGCGGCCGAACGCTGGTCGCTGGCCGTCGCCCTCTCCCATTTCGGCACGTGGAGCCACCTGGGCGCCACAACATCGTCGGCCGCCGACGTGTACCCGGGCACCGCCACGCTCTCGTTCCGCACGGCGGCCTACCGGAGCACGGAACTCACGCTGCGGACGACCGAACTGGCCGACAACGCCGGCCGGCCGCTGCAGGCCCAGACCCCGCTGGACGCCAGGCTCATCGGAGCCTACGACGTGCCTCCCTACGTCAACAGCGCCGACCAGTCCGGGGCGGTCCCGTTCCTGGACATCGCCGACCAGTACATCCTGGCGGGCGCGCAGTACAACCCGCAGGTACTCGCCGGCCTGTCGGCGGCCCAGATCGCCAGCCAGCTCAGCCACCCGTCCAGCCCGGTGGCCCAGGCCATCGACGGGTCGGCCCGGGTCATCATCGCGGCCATCGACCAGGTCCTGCACGACCAGGCGGCCGGCCAGAGCGCGGGAGCCGCTGGATAAGGGCAGGCACCCGGTCCGTTCGGGATCCGTCTTTTTTAGGGACCGAACGGGCAGCGCTGGCCGCCCGCCCGTCCGCGGCGGGGCCTGGCCGGGAACATCCGCCTGCCCGCCTCTGTTGCATGTCGTGTAACATTACTTGCAATGCAAATTTACATCCCATGCAAATTTGTAGTGAGCGCACGATGACACTGGCCAGTACGGCTCAGGCCGGGGAACCGCGCACCTCGCTGCGCGAGCGCAAGAAGCTGGCCACCCGCCGGTCGCTCCGCCGGGTGGCGCTCGACCTGGTCGCCGAGCGCGGCTTCGCGCACGTCACGGTGGAGGACATCGCCGAGGCGGCGGACGTGTCGCCGCGCACGTTCTTCAACTACTTCCCGTCGAAGGAAGCCGCCCTGTTCGGCGCGGACCCGGACCGGATCGCGGCGCTGCGCGAGCGCATCGTGCGCGAGGCGCCCGGCGAGCCGGTCCTGGAGGCGCTGCGCCTGGTCATGGTCAGCGACGCCCAGCGGTTGGCCGACGGGCTCATGGAGCTTGGCGGCGACCCGGCGGACTGGCTGCGCCGGATCAAGGAGGCCCGGACCGACCCGCACCTGCGGGCGGCCCACGCGGCGCAGATGGCCCTGGTCGAGCGGGCCATCACCGAAGGGCTGGCCGAGCGGCTGGGCACCGATCCCGAGCGGGATCCCTATCCGGGGCTGCTGGCCGCCACGGCCGCGGGCGTGCTCCGCGCCAGCGTCACGTTCTGGGCCGGTTCCGGCGGCACGGTGCCGCTCGACCAGCTCGTCGACCTCGCGTTCCTGGCCCTCGACGCGGGGCTGCCTGAGCGCTGCGCCCTACGCCAGGCCACGAGCAGGAAGGACGATCACTGATGGCCTCAGCCGCTTCCGCGCCGGCCGGCGGCCCGCAGCCGCCCGCGGCGGACATCACCGGCAACGGCGCCCGGCCCGGGCTCGGCCGCCGCCGCATCCTGCTCATCATCGGCGCGCTCATGCTCGGCATGCTGCTCGCCGCGCTCGACCAGACGATCGTGTCCACGGCCCTGCCGACGATCGTCGGCGACCTCAAAGGCGGGTCGCACATCGCCTGGGTCATCACCGCCTACCTGCTCGCCACCACCGTGTCCACCCCGCTGTGGGGCAAACTGGGCGACCAGTACGGCCGGAAGATCTTCTTCCAGGCGGCGATCGTCATCTTCGTGATCGGCTCGATCCTGTCCGGCCTGAGCACGTCCATGGTCATGCTCATCGCGTTCCGCGCGGTGCAGGGGCTGGGCAGCGGCGGCCTGATGGTCGGCGCGCAGGCCATCGTGGGCGACATCGTCTCGCCCCGGGAACGCGGCCGGTACGTCGGGCTGTTCGGCGCCGTCTTCGGCGTCTCCAGCGTGATCGGCCCGCTGCTGGGCGGCGTCTTCGTGGATAACCTGTCCTGGCGCTGGATCTTCTACATCGACGTGCCCATCGGCGTGATCGCGCTGGCCGTGGTGGCCAGCCAGGTGCCCGGCCAGCTGAGCCGGGTGCACCACGTGATCGACTACCTCGGCACCCTCGTGCTGTCGCTGGCGGCTACCTCGCTGATCCTGCTGACCAGCCTGGGCGGCACCACCTACCCGTGGCGGTCGGCCCCCATCTACATCCTCGGCGTGGCCGGCGCGCTGCTGATCGGCGTGTTCGTGCTGGTCGAGCGGCGGGCCGCCGAACCGGTCCTGCCCCTGCACCTGTTCCGGCTGCGCACCTTCTCGGTCACCAGCGTGGCCGGCTTCATCGTCGGCTTCGCGATGTTCGGCGCGATCACCTACCTGCCCGCGTTCTTCCAGGTCGTCCGCGGCATCTCGCCGACCCTGTCCGGGGTGTACCTGCTCCCGCTGATGGCCGGGCTGCTCGCGGTCTCGATCACCTCGGGGCAGATCATCTCGAAGACCGGCAAGTACCGGTTCTTCCCGATCGCCGGCGCCGCGCTGACGACCCTCGGCATGTACCTGCTCTCGATGATGGGCGTGGGCTCGTCGACCTTCCAGGACGCGGTCTACATGCTCGTGCTCGGCATGGGCATCGGCGGGATCATGCAGGTCCTGGTCATCATCGTGCAGAACGGCGTGCCGCACAGCGAGCTGGGCGTCGCGACCTCGGGCGCCACGTTCTTCCGTTCGATCGGCGGGTCGTTCGGCACCGCGATCTTCGGCGCGATCTTCGCCAACGTGCTGGTCGGCAACCTGGCCAGGCACCTGCACGGGGTCACCCTGCCGCACGGTTTCAGCAGCGCGGACGCCACCCCGGCGCTGCTGGCCCGGCTGCCCGCCGCGGTGCACCAGGGCTTCGTGGCCGGCTACGCCGAGTCGATCCAGACCGTGTTCCTGGTCGCGGTGCCGATCGCCGCGCTCGCCTTCCTGGCCACCTGGCTGATCCCGCAGGTGGAGCTCGTCCAGTGGCCCGAGGCCGGCGCGGGAGTACCCGATGCGGACATGACCGTGGCGGGCGCCGCCGCGGCCCAGGAGGCACTACCTGGCGACACGCGACAGTCCGCGCCTGAGCCGCTGCTGACCCACGAGGCGCTGGACCCGCAGGACAACAGCCGTGCTGGTCCCTGACCGCGCTGCCGGAAGCGCCCCGCTTCCGCCAGGCGCGGCCCCAGCACGCCGCCGTCATCTAAGCGCGGCCTCCAACGTCCCCCTCTCCCCATCCTCCCCTTTCTTGCCCGGCTGCCGCCCGAAGCCATTCAATGGTTGTAGCAGCCTATTGAAAAGAATCAATACGCTGCCACAACCATTGGTTCCGCACGGGCCCGGCGGCGCGGATCCGGCGAGGACGGCCTGCTCCTGGCCGACCTGCGATTAGATCTCGATGCGGGTCGCGACCGACAAGGTGCGTTCGGCCGGGAGGCAGAAATCCGCCGCCGGCGACCCGGAGTTGTGGGTCAGCCCGGTGAATATCCGCTTCTGCCACTCCGGCATGTCGTGCTCGGGCCCCCGCTCGATGGCGATGCGGGACAGGAAGTAGAAGGCCGTGGCCGGATCGACGTCGAGCTCGGGCACACGCTTGTGCGCCGCCGCCAGCGCCTTGGGGATGTCTCGTTCATCCATGAACCCGAACCGGGCCGACAGGTACACGATCCCGTCATCGGAGTAATTCAGCGAATCGACGCCGATGCTCTCGGCCAGCGGCACGTACGGGACGTTCTCCGAGTGCACCGAGACGATGATCACCCGGTCGTGCAGTACCCCGTTGAATGTCACGTTCGCGCGCAGCGCCAGCGGCGTGGTGTCCTTCGTCGGGTGCGGGAAGACGGCAGTGCCGGGGACGCGGGGCGGCTGGCGGCGCCGCATCTCCTCGACGAAGGCTGGCAGCGACCCCTCCAGGGCGATGCGCTTGGCGGTCACGATCCGGGCGCCCCGCTGCCACGTCAGCATCACCGTCATCGCCAGCACGCCGATGAGCAGCGGCAGCCAGCCGCCGTGGGTGACCTTGGTCAGGTTCGCCGCGAAGAAGGTCAGCTCCAGCCCGCCGAACACCACGCCCGCCAGCAGCAGCTGCCACCACCGCCAGTGCCACGCCCAGCGGGCCAGGACCAGGAACAGGGCCGTGGTGAGCAGCAGCGTGCCGGTGACGGCCAGGCCGTACGCCGAGGCCAGCCGGTGCGAAGACCGGAACGTGAGCATGGTGATCAGCACGGCGGCGAAGAGGATCCAGTTGACCGCGGGCACGTAGATCTGCCCGCCCTCCCGGCGGGAGGTCTGCCGGATGGTCAGGTACGGGAGAAAGCCGAGCCTGATCGCCTGCCGGGTCACCGAGAACGCGCCGGAGATGACCGCCTGGGACGCGATCACCGTGGCGAGCGTGGCCAGCGCGACCATCGGTACCCGCCCCCAGCCGGGAACCAGGTAGAAGAAGGGGTTGTCCACCGCGGCCCGGTCGTGCAGAACCAGGGCGCCCTGCCCGAGGTAGTTGAGGGTCAGCGCCGGGAACACGACCGCGAACCAGGCCCGCCGGATCGGCGGCTTGCCGAAGTGCCCCATATCGGCGTAGAGCGCCTCGGCGCCGGTGATGGCCAGCACCACCGCGCCCATGGCCAGGAACGCGATCAGCGGGTCTGCGGCCGCGAACGAGACGGCGTAGCTGGGTGACAGGCTGCGCAAGATGCCCGGATGGCCGATGATCTGGGGCAGGCCGAGAACCGCGATGGTCGTGAACCACAGCACCATGACCGGCCCGAAGAGCCGTCCCACGGTGTGCGTGCCGAACCGCTGCACCAGGAACAGCACCGCCAGGATGCCCGTGCCGATCGGCAGCACCGCGCCCTGGACGCCAGGAGAGACGACGTCGATGCCCTCGACCGCGGACAGCACGGAGATGGCTGGCGTGATGACGCTGTCGCCGAAGAACAGGGCCGCGCCGACCATACCGAGCAGGACCGCTACGGCGACCACCCGCCGGGCGGTGACACGCTGCCTGATCAGGGCGGCCAGGGCCATGATGCCGCCCTCGCCGTCGTTGTCGGCCTGGAGCATGAACGCCACGTACTTCACCGACACGACGATCAGGATCGACCAGAACACCAGCGAGATGACCCCGTAGACGTCGCCGGGCACCGGCCGCACGATGTGGTTGTCGGTGGACAGGATGGTCTGCAGGGCGTACAGCGGGCTGGTCCCGATGTCACCGAACACCACGCCGAGCGCGCCCAGCGCCAGCGGCAGCATCGCGCGCGCCGGCGCCGGCGCGGACGCCGCGGGCGCGGCGGCCGGCGTCGGTTCGGCCCGGGACTCAGGACTGGCAGGACTCACCGGTACAGTCTGCCGCCTGCCGCGTGCTGCGCTCGCCCCCCTCTCGGAAACCGGTCCTCTTGGCGGTCTCCAGGCTGAATGTTCTGCGCGATTACGGAGATCTAACTGACGACGGGGGCACCGGTGAGGAGGCATCAGATGAACCAGCAGGACCGGCAGGCCATCGATGAGCTGTTCCAGCGCCTGTACCAGGGGGCGCAGGCGGCGCCGCGAGATGCGGAGGCCGAAGCCCGGATCGGGCAGCACTTCCAGGAGGGTCCGCCGGGGTTGCTCTACCACATGGCGCAGACGCTCGTGGCGCAGCAGTACGCCCTCCAGGAGGCCCGGGCGCAGCTGGCCGACTGCCAGCAGCAGCAGGGTTCGCCGGCCGGATTCGCCCCGCCTTGGCGGCGGGGCGCCCGCCAGCGGGGATCCGCGCCGCCGCCACCGCCGTACCAGCAACCTCCCGGCGCCTACCAGCCGCGCAGCTGGCAGCAGCCGGGCGGCGGGGGCTTCCTGGCCGGCGCAGGCCAGCTCGCCCTCGGTGTCGGCGGCGGCATCCTCGCGGCGGAAGCGCTGAGCGGCATCCTCAGCGGCGGCGGCCTTTTCGGCGGGGACCGGGACGACTACGGCGACCGGGACGACGGCCAAGACTACGGCGACCAGGACGACTACGGCGACCAGGACGACTACGGCGGCCAAGACTACGGCGATGGCGCATTCGACGGCGGCGGATTCGACGGCGACCAGGGCGGCTGGTAACCCCGGCCTGGCACGAGTTCGAACTCAACGGCCAGAAGTTCGTCGCCCTGAACGGCGGGCCCCAGTTCAGGTCATTCTCACCGTGCTCATGGACATGATGAGCGACCCGGACCCCGAGAAGGCGAAGCGGGCCACCCAGGCGATGCAGGTCGGCGGCGTCTGCCTGCTCGGGGTTTCGCGCTCCCGCGCCGCCGACCATTAGTGTCACCCTCGACAGCCTGGCCAGCTGATCCGGCCCACAGCGGCGGCCGCGAAATCAGGCCCCTTCGACGACCGGGTAGATCGCGTCGGCGACGAGCCCGTGTGCCTCGCGGTGCACGGTGGCTGCGGCCTTGGCGTCCGGGGCGTCAACCAGGCAGAAGATCCTGCCGTGCTCCTGGTCGACCCAGTAGCGCAGGTAGTGAACGCCGTATGGCTCCTGGGTCTGCAGGTCGGCGGCGTGTGCCTTCGCCACGTCGTCGATGCTGACCGGGCCGCTCGTCGTATGGGTGTCCATGAACAGTGCCATCGGTATGTCCTCTCCCGAGATGTCACGCGGGCGGCACGCCCGCGTGACCAGCAAACCCGGCCCGGGCCGGGCGGCACATCGGGCATGGTCCCTATCTTGGCGGGATGACCCCGAGGTGCAGCGCCGCGGCGACCGCCCTGGAGCGGGTGGGCACGCTGAGCTTGCGCAGCACGGATGAGACATGGTGACCCACCGTTTTCTCGGACAAGATGAGCCGTTCGGCCACCTCGGCGTAGGACAGCCCGTCGGCGAGCAGGCCAAGCACCTCTATCTCGCGCGCCGTGAGCCCAGCCGGGTTGGCCCGGCTGGCCGGGCGGGGACCGCGGGGCACGGTCAGGCCCCGGGCGCGCCGGTCCCGCAGCACCGCATGCCGGACGGCTGAGGCGCCGAGCCGGCCCAGCACGTCCAGGCACTCCTGCGCGTCCGCTGTCTCGGCGGAGAAGGCCAGCGCGTAGGCCGTCCACAAGGGGCAGCCCAGGTCCTGCCACGCGCTGGCGGCCGCGCGGTGCTGACCCGCCAGCATGAGCGCGAAGGGCCGGGCTACCGGTGCGGACACCTGGCGGCGGTCCCCGGCGAGGTGCAGCCACCAGCACAGTTCACCCGTATCCCACGGCTCCGGATGCGTCATCGCCGAGGGCCAGGCGCGGTCGATCTCGGCCGCCACATCCGACGTGCGCCCGGTGATCCACGCCGCTTCGGCGCGGGCCGCGGCCACCGGCACCAGTCGCATCGGCTCACCGGTCCGGACGGCGATCGGGAGGGCTTCATCGAGCGCCCTGGTGTCGCCGCCGCGCCGGGCGGCGAGCACGCCGGCCACGGGCAGGGCGGAGACCTGGGTGATCGGCGACAGGTGCGGGTGCCGCATGACGTCAGCCAGGTGCTCGTCTGCCGCGGCGTAGCGGCCCTGCTCGGCCAGCGAACGGGCCAGCCAGGCGCTCATGTACAGGCGCCAGGTATCCAGGTCACGGTCGGCGCAGTACGCGATGCCGGCCTGCAGGTGCCGGTCGGCCTCGCCGAACGACCGGTTGACGACAGCGATGCTGCCGAGGTTCGTATAAGCCCGCGCGGCATGCTCGTGGGCGTCGTCGGCGAGGGCGAGATCCAGGCTCTGCGTCAGCCGGGTCCGGCTTTCGATTACGTCGCCGGTCAGCGACAACGCCGTCCCCACGTTGTTCAGCGCGTGCGTCTCGGTCTCCCGGTCGCCGAGCTCGCGGGCCAGCTCGATCGCCTGCGTACCCCAGCGCACCGCCTCGCTGCCATCACTGGCCAGCATGCGCAGCTGCGCCAGGTTGCTGTAGGCCATGGCAAGCTCCCGGCTCGGCTCCCGTGACTCCAGCGTCGCGACCGCAGCCGCGGCATAGCGCTCGCTGTCGGCGTTGTACCCGAGGACCCAGGAAAGCCGCGACAGCCAGCGCTGCGCCGAGCCGACGGCAAGCGGGTCCTGTTCCTGTTCGTTGATGGCCAGCGCTTCCAGCCCGCTGGCCCGGGCCTGGCCCACCTGATCGGTCAGGTAGCACTCATAGGACAACTGGTCGAGCAACCAGGCCCGCCACCGGTCCGGCGGCGCGTGAAAGCGCAGCGCCAGCCGCAGCTGATCCGCGGCCTCCCGGTGTGCGCCGAGACGAGCGGCCCGGGCCGCCGCGAGCGGAGCATGCCGCAGCACCGCGGCGCGGTCGCCGCAGCCCGCGGCGTGGTGCGCCAGCCGCCGGTGATCAGCCGAGCCCCACGCCAGCAGTTGCGCCAGCGCCCGGGCGTGGACGTCGGCCTGCTGAGCCTGCGGAAGTGAACGCTCCACGGCCAGCCGCGCCAGGTCGTGCCGGAAGCCCACCGCACCGTCGCCGGCCACCATGACGCCGCGGTTCAGGCACTCGTCCACGGCCGCGAGCGGCTGCCCCGACACCGCGGTGAGCAGTCCCACCTCGGCGCTCCGGCCGAGCAGCGACGCCGAGCCGACGACCGTGCGCGCCGCCGGAGAGAGCCGGGACACCCGGGCGAGCACGGCATCGCTCACCGTGGCGGGCACGGGCCCAGCGCCAGCCGCGAGCACCTCGGTGACGTAGAACGGGTTCCCGCCGGTTCGCTGATAGACATCGGCGGCGTCCAGGGCGGAGCCTGCGCTGGCCAGCAACTGCCGCACGCCGGCCGCGCTGAGCGCGGGAAGCTGCATCCGGACGACGCCGGGCAGGGGAGCGAGATCCCCCATGACCACGGTCAGCGGATGATCGCCGCCCACCTCCTCCGAGCGGAACGTCGCGACGATCATCAGTCGGGCGCCGGCCAGCCGGCGGCCCAGGAACCGCAAGATGTCCAGTGTCGCCTCGTCGGCCCAGTGGACGTCCTCGAGCACGAGCACCATGGGCGCCCCCGCCAGCGTGTTGCGCACCTGGCGGAACAGGCGCAGCCTGCTCACGCCCGGCTCCTGGTCCACGACCGCCGCGAGCTCGGGCAAGGCGTCCAGGATCGGCCCCAGCGCTTCGGCCGTCGTGACGTTATCGCAGCAGCCGCGCCGGACCGCCGGCCCGGCGACCGCGTCGGCCAGGGCGGCCGCGAGGGTCGTCTTGCCCACCCCGGCCTCGCCGCCCACGAATACCAGCCGGCCGTGGCCGCCGAGAGCCTCGCCGAGCAGTCCCTGCAGCGAAGCCAGGAAATCCGCGCGCTCGATCAGCACATCAGTCATTCAACCCGCATCTACGGTCACGGCCAAAGTCCGGCACCCTCAGCTTGCCGTTTCGGCGGCTAGCCGGCCAGGGCGGCGGCCGAGATCTGCCACAGGCGAGCGGCGGCTTCGGGGTCGAGGGCGTAGGCCGCGACACCGGAACGGCTGCTCTCCGGGGCGCCGGGAGCCAGGACCGGGGCCTCATGGCAGTCCTCGAAGTAGCGGCCGCCGATGCCGTCGAGCAGCGGCGAGGTCGCCACCAGGACGCTGGTCGCGGCGCCCTGCTCCACCGTCTTGTCGGTGAAGGTGCCCGAGGCGAGCGCACCGGCCAGGGCTCCGGGGTCCATGTGACGCGAGAGGCTGGTGGCGGTGATCCCGCCCGGGTGGACGGCGTTGGCGGTGATGCCGTCGCTCGCCCACCGCTTCGTCGCCTCGACGGCGAACAGGACATTCGCGGTCTTGGACTGGCCGTAGGCGAGCCACGGGTCATATCGGCGGGCGGCGAAGTTGAGGTCGTCGAAGACCACCGGCGACCGCAGGTGGCCGCGGGAGCTGAGCGACACGATCCGCGCGTTCCCGGCGGCGGCCAGGGCGTCGTGCAGGCCGCTGGCCAGGGCGAAGTGGCCGAGGTGGTTGGTCGCGAGCTGCATCTCCCAGCCCGCCGGGGTCAGCTGGAGGCCGGGCAGCGCCATCACGCCGGCGTTGTTGACGAGCAGGTGCAGCGGCCCGTCCCAGTTCGCGGTGAAGGCGGCGACGGACGCCGGGTCGGCGAGGTCGAGCGGGGAGACCAGGACCTCCTTGTTGCCGGTGCTGGCGACGATGTCCCTGGCGGTGCGCACGCCGGCCTCGAGGTTGCGCACGGCCAGGGTCACCTCGGCGCCCGCGCCGGCCAGCGCGCGGGCGGTCTCGACGCCGATGCCGGACGCGCCGCCGGTGACGATGGCGCGCTGGCCGGCCAGGTCGATCCCCGCGATGACCTCGGCGGCGGTCGACTGCGCGCCGAACGGGGTGGTGATGCGATTGCTGTTCATGATGCTGTCTCGTTCCTGTACCGTTCTCGATCCGGTACCATTTAACCGGAGGAACCTCCGTTTACGGTGATAAGCATAACCGGAGGAGGCTCCGCTTAGCAAACGGCCGGGAGGTAACGTCCCGGGAGCAGACAGCCGGGAGGAGTGCCGATGGCGAGTGTCAGCGCCCGTCCGCTGCGCGCCGACGCCCAGCGCAACCGGGACCGGCTGCTCGAGGTGGCCGTGCGCGCGTTCTCCTCCGGCGGCCCGGACGTGACGCTGGAGTCGATCGCCCGGGACGCGGGGGTCGGCATCGGCACGCTGTACCGCCACTTCCCCACCCGCGAGGCCCTGATCGAGGCCGCCTACCGCAGCGAGCTGGCCCGGCTGTGCGACAGCGCCGCCGAGCTCACCCAGACCCGGCCGGCCGACGCCGCCCTGCGCGCCTGGATGGACCGGTTCATCGACTACCTGGCCACCAAGCACGGCATGGCCGATGCCCTGCGCGCCGTGATCGCCTCCGGCGGCGACCCGTTCGCGCAGAGCCGGGAGAGCCTGACCGCAGCCGTCACCACCCTGCTGGCGGCGGGCGCGGCCGACGGCAGCCTGCGCGGCGACGTCACCCCGGCCGACCTCCTGGCCAGCCTCAGCGGGGTGTCTCTCGCCGCCGGGGCACCAGACCAGCGCGACCAGGCCGGCCGGCTGCTCGACCTGCTCCTCGACGGACTGCGCCGCCAGCGGCCGGCCGGGCCCGCGGGGTAAGCCGCTGGCGTTTAATAGGGGACCATGACCTCAGCACGTGACCTGGCCGACCGTTTCCACCAGCGCTGGCTCGAAGCCAATCCCCTCACCGCCACAAGCTACGGCATTCCCGGGTACGACCACCTGGTCCCGGACGAGAGCGAGGCGGGCCGGGCGGCCTGGCACGCCGAGGTCGGTCAGTTCCTCCGGGAGGCCGGCACGATCGCGCGCGACCAGCTCACGCCGGCCGATGCCGTCACGCTCGACTGCACGACCGAGGCGGCCACCCAGGAGCTGGCGACCATTGAGCTGGCTCAGGCGGAGCACACGGTCACCGCCATGCAGTACTCGGGGCCGGCCGCCTTCCTGGCGGTGGCCGCCCGGACGGTCCTGATCGACCCGGACGCGGCCGAGGCCTACCTGACCCGCCTGCGGCACAGCGGCACCTGGATCGACCAGGTCAGCGAGCGGCTGCGGACCGGCGCCGGGAAGGGGCGGCTGCCGGTCGCGCCGCTGGCCGAGCAGGCCATCGCCTGGGCCGGGGATCTCCTGGCCGGGCCAGGCCCGGCCGCGGTGCTCGCCCCGCGGCCACCGCAGGGATGGCACGGGGCGGCGGCATGGGAAGAGGAACGCCGGGCGGTCGCCGGGGAGGTGGTCAAGCCGGCGCTGGCGAGGTGGGTCGCCACCATCAGGGAACTGCTCCCGCAGGCCCGGCCGTCCGAACAGGCCGGGCTGGCCCACCTGCCCGGCGGCGAAGGAGACTACGCCCGGGCGGTGCGCATCTACACCACCTTGCCGCTGTCCGCGGACGAACTGCACCAGACCGGCCTGGATCACGTCGCCGCGCTGGAGGCCCGGGCCGTGGGGCTGGGCGCCGGGCTGGGTCTGGCCGGACTGGACGAGGTCTTCGCCGCGCTGCGGGACTCGGCCGGCCGGATCTCTCCCCAGGAGGCCATCCGCCAGGCGGCGGCCGCCGTGCGCCGGGCCGAGGCCCGGGCGGGCGAGTTCTTCCCCGACCCCCTCCCGGCGCCGTGCCAGGTGACGCCCATGCCGGAGGTCGTCGCCGTGAGCGGGGCGGCGCCCCACTACACCCCGCCCCGGCTGGACGGCGGGCGGCCCGGGACGTTCTGGTTCAACACCGAGCGGCCCACCGCCGGGACCGGCTGGGACATCGACGTGGTGGCCTTCCACGAGGCGGTGCCCGGGCATCACCTGCAGCTCTCCCGCCTGCAGCTGCTCACCGAGCTGCCCGCGCTGCAGCGCCAGCGCAGCCTCACCGTGTTCTCGGAGGGATGGGGCCTGTACGCCGAGCAGCTCGCCGAGGAAGCCGGGCTGTATCCCGACGAGCAAAGCCTGCTCGGCTCGGTCAGCACGGCGCTGATGCGGGCCGCCCGGCTGGTGGTGGACACCGGCATCCACGCCTTCGGCTGGAGCCGGGAGCGGGCCCTGGAGTTCCTGGCCGGGCACGTCCCCATGCCACGGGAGTTCCTCGCCGCCGAGACCGACCGGTACGTGGTGATGCCGGGCCAGGCCCTGGCCTACCTCACCGGCAAGCTCGAGATCCTGCGGATCCGGGCGGACGCGCAAAGCCGCCTGGGCCCGGGGTTCTCGCTGCCCGCCTTCCACGCCGCCGTCCTGGACCACGGCTCGCTCCCGATGCCGGCCCTGGCCGGCAGCATCACCGGCTGGCTGGACCGGATGGCTCCTTAGCTGGTTACCCGCCGCCCAGGCGGTCCAGGACTCCCTCGGTGACGGCGGTCAGCGCGGCGAGCTTGTCCGGGCCGAGCCCGTCGAAGACCAGCCGCCGGACCGTCTCGACGTGAGCCGGCGCGGCCCGCTCGATCGCGGCCCGGCCCGCCTCGGTGATGACCGCGAACGCGCCCCGGGCGTCGGTCGGGCACTCCTGGCGGGCAACCAGGCCGCGCCGCTGCATCCGGGCGAGCTGGTGCGACACCCGGCTCTGCTCCCAGGCCAGCGCTTCGGTGAGCTCGAACACCCGGCACCGCCCGTCCGGCGCCTCGCTGAGCACCACCAGCACGTCGTAGTCCGCGAGCGATATCCCGTAGTCGTCCTGCAGCTGCCGGTTCATCCGGGCGTTCAGCTGCGCGGTCATCCGCAGCAGCCCGCGCCAGGCGTGCTGCTCCTCGTCGGTCAGCCAGCGGCTCATGACCACCAGGATACCCGGGAATTAATGATGCATCATGTATGTTAGATGACACATCATTCAACCGAACGGATTTCGAGGAGCCCCGATGACCACCACCACCACCGCCCCGGCCCTGACCGAACTGACCGGCACCTACACCCTCGACCCGGCGCACAGCCGGATCGGCTTCGTCGCCCGCCACGCCATGGTGACCAAGGTGCGCGGCGCGTTCAACGAGTTCGAGGGCACCGCCACGCTGGACGGCGCCAACCCGGCCGGCTCGCGCGCGCAGGTGACGATCAACGCGGCCAGCATCGACACCCGCAACGCCCAGCGCGACGAGCACCTGCGCAGCAACGACTTCCTGGCCATGCAGGACTACCCGAAGATCACGTTCGTCTCGACCGGCGCCCGCCAGGCCGACGACACCACCTTCGAGCTGACTGGCGACCTGACCATCAAGGGCGTGACCAACGCGGTCACGATCCCGTTCAGCTTCGAGGGCGCCGCGAAGGACCCGTTCGGCAACCTGCGCGTCGGGTTCGAGGGCTCGGTCACGATCAACCGCAAGGACTACGGCATCACCTGGAACGCCGCGCTGGAGACCGGCGGCGTCCTGGTCAGCGAGAAGGTCACCCTGGAATTCGAGATCTCCGCGATCAGGAACGCCTGACCCGCCCGTTCGGTACTAAAGGAGCCGAGATGACCACCACGGCGACCCCCGAGGTCGACGTCCGCCGGGCCGATGAGAGGTTCAAGACCCGCCTCGGGTGGCTGGACAGCAAGCACAGCTTCAGCTTCAGCCGCCACTACGACCCGGCCAACACCCACCACGGGCTGCTGCTGGTCAACAACGACGACATCGTCAACCCGGGTACCGGCTTCGAGACCCACCCGCACCAGGACATGGAGATCGTCACCTGGGTACTGCAGGGCTCGCTGGTGCACCAGGACTCCGAGGGCCACACCGGGGTCATCTACCCCGGCCTGGCCCAGCGCATGAGCGCCGGCACCGGCATCCTGCACAGCGAGAAGAACGACTCCTGGCGGCTGGCCGGCCGGGGTCAGAATGACGCCGCGCACACCGACCCGGTGCACTTCGTGCAGATGTGGGTGGTGCCCGACGAGGCGGGGATCGCGCCCGGGTACGAGCAGCTGGAGATCGACCACGAGCTGCTGTCGGGCGGCCTGGTGCCGGTCGCCTCGGGCATGCCCGGGCACGACGGCGCCGCGGCCATCCGGATCAGGAACAGGTACGCCGCCCTGCACGCTGCCCGGCTGCAGCCCGGTCAGAGCGTGCCGCTCCCCGACGCGCCGTTCCTGCACCTGTTCGTGCCGCGCGGGAGCGTCACCCTGGAAGGCGCCGGCCCGCTGTCCGCCGGCGACGCGGTGCGGTTCACCGCCGCCGGCGGACAGCGGGTCACCGCCGTGGACCCGGCCGAGATCCTGGTCTGGGAAATGCACGCCACCCTCGGCTGACGGCCAGCCACCCCGCCCCCGCGAGTCGGCCACCCGGCTCGCGAGCGGAATCCTCATTCCGCTTTTGCTAGACTCGCAGCGGAAGCTGGGTTCCGTTTCGGAGGATGCACATGGCCAGGGCGGGCGAGCAGGCGAATTACCGGGTGACGTTCGCGGTGCTGGTCATGGGGGTCGCGGCGTTCGCGCTGCTGCAGTCGCTGGTGATCCCGGTGCTGACGACCCTGCAGCACGAGCTGCACACCACACAGGGCGCGGTGACCTGGGTGCTCACCGCTTACCTGCTGTCGGCGTCCGTGATGACGCCGATCCTCGGGCGGGTCGGCGACATGATCGGCAAGGAGCGGGTCTTCGTGGCCACGCTGGTGGCGCTGGCGGTCGGCTCGCTGCTGGCGGCGGTGGCCCCCTCGATCGCCGTCATGATCGTGGCGCGGGTGATCCAGGGCATCGGCGGCGGCATGATCCCGGTCGCGTTCGGCATCATCCGGGACGAGTTCCCGGCCGACAGGGTGGCCGGCGCGGTCGGGGCGCTCGCCTCGCTGACCGCGGCCGGGGCCGGCCTCGGCATCGTCCTGGCGGGCCCGATCGTGACCGCGCTGGACTACCACTGGCTGTTCTGGCTGCCGATGATCCTCACGGTCGCCGCCGCGGTCTCGGCCGTGCTGTTCGTCCCCGAATCGCCCGTGCGCACCCGGGGGCGGATCAGCTGGCTGCCGGCCGTGCTGCTGTCCGCCTGGCTGGTGGCGCTGCTGGTCGCGCTGAGCGAGGCGCCGGACTGGGGCTGGGGTTCCGGCCGGGTGCTCGGCCTGCTGGCGGCGGCGGTGGTGCTGGGCGCGGCCTGGGTGATCACCGAACTGCGCGCGGCCACGCCGCTGATCGACATGGCCATGATGCGGCGCACGGCCGTCTGGACGAACAACCTGGTCGCCCTGCTGCTCGGGGTCGGGATGTACGCGACGTTCGCCTTCCTGCCCGAGTTCGTCCAGACGCCCGCCGCCGCCGGGTACGGGTTCGGCGCGAGCATCACCCGCTCCGGGCTCATGCTGCTGCCCTCCGCCATCACCATGTTCATCGTGGGCATGTTCGCCGGGCGGCTCGCCGCCTGGCTCGGCGGCAAGGTCCTGGTGATCGCCGGCTGCCTGATCGGCGGGGCGGCCATGGCCATGCTGGCCTTCGCGCACCACCAGCAGTGGCACATCTACGTGTCGAATGCCCTGATGGGGATCGGGTTCGGGCTGGCCTTCTCGGCCATGTCCGCGCTGATCGTGGTGGCGGTGCCGCCTTCCCAGACCGGCGTGGCCAGCGGCATGAACGCGAACATCCGCACCATCGGGGGAAGCATCGGATCGGCCGCGATGGCCAGCATCGTCACCTCGCACCTGGCGCCGTCCGGGCTGCCGCGGGAGTCCGGCTACACCACCGGCTTCGCCGTCATGACCGGCGGGCTCGTGCTGGCCGCGCTGGCCGGCCTGCTGATCCCGCCGGTACGGCGGCTGCGGCGGCAAGCCGGCCAGCCGGGGCAGGCCGAGATGGCCATGGCCGCCGGCACCATGGCCGCCGACGCGGCTGCCGCCGGCGGCCCGGCCACGGGGGGCGACAGGGAATGACCGGAACCGCGACCCAGCCCCCGCCCTGGGCCGGGCGGCGCGATGCCGTCCGCAACTACCACCGCATCCTGGCCGCCGCGCGCGAGGTGCTCGGCGAGTCCGGCGCCGACGCCAGCATGGAGGAGATCGCGGCCCGGGCCGGCGTGGGCATCGGCACCGTGTACCGCAAGTTCGCCGGCAAGGACGCCCTGATCGACGAGCTTCTGCGGCTCGCCATGGCGGAGATAACCGCTGCCGCCGAAGGGGCGCTGGCCCGCACCGACGGGCACGGGCTCGAAGAGCTGCTGCGCGCGCTCGGCCAGTCCTTCGCCGACCACGCGCGCTACGCCCAGCTGTTCCTCGAGCGGCCGACGGACCCCGCCGCCGTCGGCCGGATACGCGCCGCGATCGGCGAGCTCACCGCGCGCGCGGCCGCGGCCGGCACGGTCGGCCCGGGCACCACCGCCGCCGATGTCATGGCGCTCGTCTGGGCCGTGCGCGGCGTGGTGCAAGCCGGCGGGGAGGACGCGCCCCAGGGCTGGCAGCGGTTCCTCGACATCCACCTGGCCGGCCTGCGAGCGGCGCCCTGCCCCGTCAGATGGTGATGACGACCTTGCCGCGGGCGCGGCCTTCCTGGAGGTAGCGGATGGCAGCCGGGGTCTCGCTGAGCGGGTACGCCCGGTCGACTACGGGTGCGATCTTCCCCGAGTCGACGAGGTGCCGGAGCACCTCCAGGTCCGCTGAGTTCTGCGACGCGATGAACGTGCCCAGCTTCTGGCTCACCAGCGGGGAGAGCAGGAGGGCGCGGAGCTGGCGCTCGCTGCCTCCCAGCCACCGCCCGCCGGTTTCGCCGCCGACGATGACAAGCCGGCCCCGGGGGGTGAGGGCCCGGCGCAGGCGTGAGAGCCGGCGGTTGCCGCCGATGTCGAGGATGGCGTCGTAGCGCTGCGCTCCGATGTCCTCGCGGGTGTAGTCGATCACGTGGTCGGCGCCGATGGACCGGACCGTGTCCACTTTGCCGGTGCTGCAGACGCCGGTAACTTCGGCGCCGGAGGCCTTGGCGATCTGCACGGCGAATGTGCCGACGCCGCCCGAGGCGCCGACGATCAGTACCTGCTGTCCGGCCTGCACGAGGGCGTGGTCCCGCACGGCCTGCAGCGCGGTGGACGCGGAAACGGGGACGGCCGCCGCCTGCTCGAAGGAAAGGCTGGCTGGCTTGGGTGCGAGCTTGGCCGCCCGGGCGCGGGCGTACTGAGCGAAGGAGCCGTCTCCGGTGCCGTAGACCTCGTCGCCCGGGGCCAGCCCGGTCACCTTCCGGCCGACCGACTCGACCGTCCCGGCCAGGCTGAGGCCGGGATTCGGGGCCTTGGGCGCGCGGAACGCGAAGGTCGCGATCCGGAGGGGATAGGGCAGGCCGGCCATGAGGTGCCAGGTTCCCCGGTCGACGCTGGCGGCATGCACACGCACCAGGATCTCGTCGTCGGCGATCACCGGCCTGGCGATCTCGGCGGTCCGGAGCACGTCCTCGGGAGCAGTGCCGTATCTGTCCTGGACGATCGCCTTCATCGTTTCCGCCGACCCGGGGTACCGGATGGCTGGTTCCGCAGTGTGGTTGGTCATCGGGAGTCCCCTTTCAGGGGTGGCGTGCGACGAAGCCGGGAAACAGCCGGCCGACCAGGCATACAATGTATGCTTACGATGTAAGTTAGACGTACACTGTAAGTATGTCAAGCTGTTTCTCCGCCACGCCGCTGACGCGGCACAGACAGGAGGCCCGAGTGCCCGCGACGCCCGATGCCGCGCCGGCGCCCCGTACCCCGTTGAGCCGGGAACGGGTGCTGCACGCCGCGGCCGTCTTCGCCGACGAGAACGGAATCGAGACGCTCTCGATGCGCAGGCTCGCCCAGGCAGTGGGGGTCGAGGCGATGTCGCTGTACAACCACGTCGCCAACAAGGAGGACATGCTCGACGGCATGATCGACCTGGTTTTCAGCGAGATCGAGCTGCCGTCCGCCGAGGGAGGCTGGAAGAGGGCCATGCGGCAGCGGGCGATCTCGGTCCGGACGGCCCTATCGCGACATCGCTGGGCGATCGGCCTGATGGAGTCACGGACGTCGCCGGGCCCGGCGACGATGCGGCACCACGACGCCGTCCTCGGGTACCTTCGGGAGGCCGGCTTCTCACTCGAGCTGGCCGCGCACGCCTACTCGGCCCTCGACAGCTACATCTACGGGTTCGCACTGCAGGAGCGGGGGCTGCCGTTCGACACTCCGCAGGAGACCGCGGCGCTGGCGCAGGTCATGCTGGCACGCTTCCCCGCTGACGTGTACCCCCACCTCGCCGAGTTCACCTTCCAGCATGTGATGCAGGCTGGTTACGACTTTGGCGACGAGTACGAGTTCGGCCTCGACCTGATCCTCGACGGCCTGGAAAGGGCCCTTCGCGCCATCGCGGAGGCGGAGTCTTCTCGCGGGGCGGCTCCCGGGTGACGGCGGCTCTTGACAGCCACGCCATCCAGCTTAGAGGCTAATTCCAGAAAACCATTCTGTTAATGGCCGTCGCGCACGGGCGAGGAGGCTGGTGAGCCGCATGACATGGCTGGATGGACCGGCAGGGCCAGATGCGACTTCGGCCGGGGTCAGAGTATGACCGCCAAGCCGGTACCGGCGCCGACACCAGAGACCCAGCCGTTCTGGGACGGCTGCGCCGAGGGGGTGCTTCGCATCCAGCGGTGCGCAGACTGCGGTCGGCCCTACTTCTACCCGCGCCCGGTGTGCCCGGCGTGCGGCTCGCGGAACGTGGCCTGGTTCACCGCCAGCGGCCGGGCGACCCTGTACTCCTACGTGATCAATCATCGTCCGGCCCCCGGATTCGAGGACGACACGCCGTACGCGATCGCCGTGGTGGAGCTGGAGGAGGGGCCGCGGATGATGACTAGCATCGTCGGGCTGCCCGCGACCCCGGAAGCGCTGGAGCTGGACATGCCCCTGCAGGTAAGGTTCGAGCCGCGGGGTGAGGTCAGCCTGCCGGTGTTCGGGCCCGCGGAGGCCGGCGAGGCAATGGGAGCGGAGGCGGCGCCATGAGCGCCCGCACGGGGGTCATCATCGCGGGTGCGGCCGAGACCGACCAGGTCGGCAGGCTGCCGGGCCATTCCACGCTGCAGCTGCACATAGAAGGGGCGCTGAACGCGGTGGCCGACGCGGGCCTGTCCCTGCGCGACATCGACGGCATCGCGACGGTCTCCGCGCCCGGGCCGGTCCAGGTGGCCCACGCGCTGGGGATCACGCCGGGCTGGATCGACGGCACCGGCGTCGGCGGCACCTCGTTCCTGCTGCATGTGCGGCACGCGGTCGCGGCCATCCGGGCCGGGTACGCCAGCACCGTCCTGATCACCCACGGGGAATCGGGCCGGTCCCGGGTGGGCGCGACCCCGTACCGGCTGGCGGCATCCTCCCCGCCCGGCCAGTTCGAGGCCCCGTACGGGACGTTCGGCCCCACCACGACGTTCACCATCCCGGTGCTCCGTTACATGAAGGAGTGCGGGCTGACCCACGAGCAGCTGGCCTACGTCGCCGTGGCCCAGCGGCGCTGGGCGGCGAAGAACCCCCGCGCGGCCTTCCGCGACCCGGTCACGGTCGAGGACGTCCTGGCCTCCCGGATGGTCGCCTACCCGTTTCACCTGCTGGAGTGCTGCCTGATCACCGACGGGGGCGGCGCGCTGGTGATCGCGTCGGCGGAGCGCGCCGCGGAGTTCCCGAAACCCGCCGTGCGCATCCTCGGCACGGGCGAGTCAGCGGAGACGCCGATGATCTCGCAGATGGTGGATTTCACCGAGTCCCAGGCGTTCCGGCGGGCCGGCCAGGCGGCCTTCGCCGAGGCCGGCATCGGCGTGTCCGACGTCGATCACCTGATGATCTACGACGCGTTCGCTCACGTGCCCATCTACGGCCTGGAGGCCCTCGGCTTCGCCGGCAAGGGCGAGGCCGGGGCCTTCATCGCCGACGGGAACACCGAACCCGGCGGGTCCCTCCCGCTCAATACCAACGGCGGCGGCCTGTCCTACACGCATACCGGGATGTACGGCATGTTCGCCATTCAGGAAGGCGTCCGCCAGCTGCGCGGCGAGGCCGCCGCCCAGCTCGGCGACCCGCAGGTCAGCGTCATCCTCGGCAACGGCGGCATGTTCGCCACCGCCGGCGTGCTGGTCCTGGGCCGGCAGCCGCGCTAGCAAACCCCATGAGCTCCGGGTAAGCGGAGGGCAGCGGGAGCATTCCTCCGCTTACCGGGGTGGATCGGGGCTTCGGGGTGAATTGTGTGCGCTATAGCACCCTTGGCCTCACCCCGGGCCACCCGGTAGCCCCAATCCACCCATTAAGGAACCGGACATAGTTTGGCAAAAGGGGCGCAACGGATCACCGGTCAGCGCAGGCGGCTACTTGTCCTGTGCTGTTCCGCCGTCGTTAGCATTTACGATGCGCTGGATTGTGTCTTCGGTTGTCGGCATGGGGGCCAATGTCCTTGCTTTAGGGACATATGGCCTGGTCAGGCAAGGGAGATCCGGTACAACGCGTGACCCCTGAACTGGAGAACTTGGGGTGATGACACAGGGTGGTGTGGCGTAGATCACGCTAAATCGACCTAACGCAAGGCCATTGGGCATGGGGGCTGTCAGCGGGCTAGCTCGATCAGGATTGGCGTGTCGTCTGGTTCATCTTGTCGCAGGCGTTCACGGGCTGCGGAGACGAACGTCTTATGGATCTCAAGGCCACCAGCAGGGCGCCCCAAGCGGCGCGCGACAACCGCCGTCGTGCCTGACCCGGCAAACGGGTCTAGCACGATGCCGCCGATCGGCGAACATGCCTTGACGAAGAACTCAGCCAAGCCTTCTGGCATGGCCGCTGTATGTCCCCCGGCTCCGCGGTGCTGGTTGTAAGTCTGTGGCACCGAGACGACGTTACCGGGGTCGGCCCCTCCGTGTAGGTAGGTTTTGGTGCGATCACGCCCGAAACCTGCATCCGTGTTCCGGCGGCCCAGCCTGTCCAGTTTGCGCCGTTCAATCTCATCCGCAGTTGTCCGGTAAGGCACGCGGATCGCATCGAGATCAAAGTAAGGCTTGGGACCCTTGGCGAAGGCATACACATACTCAAAGCTGTCTTTGGCCCGTGGACCGAATCGCCCAGGGACTGCATTGGGCTTCGACCAAATGTAAGTTTCTAGCCAGCGCCAGCCCTGATGCTGGAGTGCAATCACGAGCTGATACACGTAGGGATGCCGCTGGCCACGGAGCGGCCCGCTCTTGGCGACACGATTCTTGATATTCAGTACCAACCACCCCGTGTCCTTGGTGGCCGTCAGCATGTCGTTGGCGAAGGGCAGGAACCACTCCACGTAGCGATCAGGATGTATCCGACTGTAGGCACGAGCATCCGCATAGGGCGGGCTGGTGAACCACAAGTCAACAGACGCTTCCGGGAGGACAGGCAGCCACTCCGCGCTATCGCCCCAAGTGACTCCACGGCTGAGCAGCTTCCTCAAGGCAGCTGCTCCAGTGACCCGAGGGGTGGGCGGCGTCATCGGAAGCTTCTGTGTCCCCACCTCACGGGAGGTTAGCCCCTCGGTAGGACAGAATGTGCTTCCAGCTCTCATATGGGACGCCGCGATCATCGAGGCATCCCGCGCGAAGGCACTCGCAGTTTGCTCCTACTGGCCCCGCCGGGCGGCCTCACCACGACGCGGAGACGCGACCGGGGCGATCACCCCGCGACGCCGGAGACCGGCCGGGGCGACCTTGTCTTGACGCAGCCGGGCTAACCGGGTCGAATGGTTACAGAATTGCTTTCTAGTATTGGATACGGCAGCAAGGGGCTGAGCATGACCGAACGCAAGAGTCCCACGGCGGTCCTCCGGGAAGGTCCCCGTGCGCTGAGCGAGGCGCAGGTGCGCGAGATCGAGGACTCCGCCCTAGAGGCGGTGCTGCACGTCGACATCGACGACGTCATCGAGTACGTCCACAAGGACCTGAAGTCACTGCCGGACTTCACCACGCTGTACCGCAAGTACCTCAAGCAGCGGTGGGACGTCTACGATCTCGACTTCAGCCAGGACAAGGTGGACTGGCGGGAGAAGATGACCGAGGCCGAGCGGGAGTCGTTCATCGCCATCGCCTCGGGGTTCCACCACGGCGAGCGGCAGGTCGAGATCGAGCTGCCGGTGTTCATGATCGGCGCCAGCGAGGAGGAGAAGCTGCACATCGCCGCGCAGATCGAGGACGAGGCGCGGCACACGGTCTTCTTCGACCGGTTTTACCGGGAGGTCGTCGGCCTGAAGGGCGACGACATCATGGCCATCCTGGACGCCTCGTTCCCGTGGGTGTCCGAGACGTTCGTGGCGCCGTTCGGGCTGCTGGCCTACCAGGCGGACGAGCTGCGGCGCAGCCCGTACGACGAGCGGGCGCGGGTGCGCTACGGCACGAACTACTTCCTGTGGATCGAGGGCGTGCTGGCGCTGTCGGTGATGAAGGTGACGCTGTCCTACGCCCGCTGGCGCGGGTTCCTGCCCGCGTACTACACCGGCTTCACGGCGACCTGCCGGGACGAGTCGCGGCACGTCCAGGGCGGCATGCGCTACCTGCAGGACGCGGTGCGCAAGGACCCCACGATGATCAACGAGATCCACGACACCCTGCGGACGATCCTGTCGCTGTCCGGGGTGGTCAGCCGGCGGATCTACTACGAGCCGCTGGGCTGGACCGAGGATGAGGTGCGGCTGCTGTTCTTCCAGCAGCTGCGGCGCAAGCTGAACGACGTCGGCATCGGCATCCCGCCCGATATCGAGGAATTGCTCCAGCGGGTCCAGCCCGTCCTGGCGGGCGGGTGAGCCATGACGCAGCCGGAATTCTTCAGCGCCGAGTGGGCCGGGTCGGTCCGGGCCGCGCTGGCGGCGGGCCCGACGGAGCAGGCCCGGGCCGGCAAGCTGCAGGAGTACTGGGATTTCTTTGAGCAGATCAAGGCCATGTACCCGGCGTCCTGGGCGCTCGGCTGCCGCGACCTGCCCGCGCGGCTCGGCGGCGGCCCGGCGTACCTGTTCGTCCAGTGGGGCGACGGCGCGCTCACCGACTGCCAGGTCGTCGCCGCGGACGCCGTGCCGAAGGCCACCTACGTGCTCGGCATGGATTACGCCGACTGGAAGGCGCTGCACGACGGCTACGACGCGCAGCGCACGGTCATGTACCGCAAGATCTTGCTCGAGGACGGCGACCTGCTCGAGTTCTTCAAGGCCATCTACTTCTTCGTGGAGAGCCTCGCGGTCATCGGCACCGTGCCGGCCGGCTACCCGGTGCTCGCCGCGCGCTAGGCCGGCTGGCCGGGGCGTCAGCCGGCCGGCCGGGGCGTCAGCGCTCCCGGCCGAGCAGCGGGCCGAAGGACCGCTCCACCTGCTCGCCGAGGTCGTCCACCGGCCACGGACCGGTGCCGATGATCCGGATGACCGGCTCCGGGTTGCTGTACAGCGAGACCTCGTAGCCCGAGGTGTGGATGATCCGCCCGGTGATCCAGCCGGACCGCTCGGAGGCCAGGTAGGCGACGACCGGGGCCACGTTGTCCGGAGACCACTCGTCCGCGCCCGGCCTGGTCCGGCGCCGCACCTCCGGCAGCGAGTCGGTCATCCTTGTGGCGGCGCCCGGCGAGATCGCGTTCACGGTGACCCCGTACTTGGCCAGCGAGTGCGCCGAGGAATAGGTCAGCCCCACGATCCCCATCTTGGCGGCCGCGTAGTTCGGCTGGCCGGGGGCGCCGTGCAGGCCGGAGACCGAGGTGAAGTTGATGATGCGGTTCTGCGCGGACTCGTCCCGCAGCGACCGCCAGTGCGCCGACGCGAACCTGGTGGTGTTGAACGTCCCCTTCAGGTGCACCCGGATGACGTCGTCCCACTCCTGCTCGGTCATGTTGAAGACCATCCGGTCGCGCAGGATGCCGGCCACGTTGACCAGGACGTCGAGCCGGCCGAACTCCTCGATGGCGGTCTGGACGAGGTTCTCGGCCGCGGCGAAGTCGGAGATGTCCGCGCCGTTGCCGACCGCCTTCCCGCCCGCCTCGCCGATCTCGGCCACTACCTCCTGCGCGGGCCCGGTGTCGTGCCCGGAGCCGTCCATCGCCCCGCCGAGGTCGTTGACCACCACGGAGGCGCCCTCGCTGGCCAGCAGCCTGGCCACCGACCTGCCGATCCCCCGGCCGGCGCCGGTGACGATCGCGACCCGCCCGTCGAGACGTGCCATGCCAGCTCCCCTCCCCGGCCGCGGCCGGGTTGCATTTACTGGAATCTTCTTCTGGAATTAGACTCAAGGAGGGGCCTGGCCCCTGTCAAGCAAGGGTGGATCTCGATGGAACCAGAAGCACGGCAGCCTCGCGGCAAGGGCACGGCCGGCTCCTGGCAGTGGGCCCGGACCGCGGAAACCCAGCGGGCGCTGCTCGACGCGGCCCGCGGGGTGTTCACCGAGCAGGGCTTCGCCGACGCCAGCATCGCCGACGTGGTGGAGCGCGCCGGGTCCAGCGTCGGCAGCCTGTACCACCACTTCGGCGGCAAGAGCGAGCTGTTCATCGCGCTGTGGCAGGACTACCAGCGGGCCCAGGAGGCGGCCGCGAGCGAGGCGGTCGCGCGCGCCAAGAAGGCCGGCGTGACCGACCTGTTCGAGCTGTTCTCCGCGGGCGCCCGGGCCTACCTGGAGAACTGCTGGCAGTGCCGGGACCTG
>WNGL01000097.1_pt1 | contig 93603 bp, 98 predicted proteins | sample 5400591 | NCBI WGS metagenome assembly WNGL01 (sample SAMN13153377, study PRJNA577476) | soil metagenome | isolation source: 80 cm soil or saprolite under Garry oak tree replicate 1 | place: USA:California | collected 2016-06-15 | reverse complement strand
CGTTTCACACCAAGGTAGAATATTAATAGCCAGAGTAGCTCCTGCTCTTCAGTGCCCGATACTTGAATTATAGAAGACTAGGCTGCTCCGGCCTCAAACTAAGCGAATTGTCCTTGGGAGCCTGGGTGACCTACGGAGGCCAGGTAGGGGAAGAGGTCGCAGTAAAATGCATGTCCCGCGCTTACGACGCTGGGGTCAACTTCTTCGACAATGCGGAGGCCTACGCGGATGGAAACGCCGAGACGGTAATGGGGAACGTGATCAAGAAACTGGGCTGGCGTCGCGAGGACCTGGTTGTCTCCAGCAAGGTCTTCTGGGGAGGCGAAGGACCGAACGACAAGGGTTTGTCTCGCAAGCACATCTTCGAGGCCTGCCGCAACTCGCTCAAACGATTGCAGCTAGAATATCTGGACCTGTTCTTCTGCCACCGCCCGGACCCGAACACTCCAATTGAAGAAACAGTCCGGGCGATGGACGATTTGGTCCATCAGGGTAAGATACAATACTGGGGAACGTCCGAGTGGAGTGCTGCCGACATCATGTCGGCCCATGGTCTAGCTCGCCAGTACGGTCTAGCACCCCCTCAAATGGAACAACCGCAATACAACATGCTTCACAGGGACCGGGTCGAGAAAGAATACCTACCATTGTACCGAGAAATCGGGTTGGGCACCACAATCTGGAGCCCCCTCGCCTCAGGGCTACTTAGTGGAAAATACGGTCAGGGCATACCTGCTGGTTCACGCGCCACGTTGAAAGGGTACGAATGGCTCCGCGAGCAGGTCATTACTCCTGAAAATATTGAAAAGGTGAAACAGCTTGAGCCAATAGCCAAGGACCTAGGTTGTACCATGGCCCAGCTAGGCCTCGCATGGTGTTTGAAGAACCCGAACGTGAGCACAGTAATCACTGGAGCAAGCCGGCCTGAACAGGTGATTGAGAACATGAAAGCAGTCGAGGTCGTGCCGAGACTCGATTCAGAGGGCATCGAACGCATGGAAACCGCTCTCGGGAATAAGCCTCAACTGGACGCCGATTAGACGCGGCGCGTTGTTCGAGTCTTGTCAAGGTCCCTCTTTCATCATTGAGGCGGTAGGACTAGGCCGGACGAGAATCGTGTTGAGGCTTGAACAAGGCCTTCAAGGCCTCCAACCAGGCTCTTCTAGCTTCCGCAACCGATAGTCCAGAAACCAGCGTTATTTCAAGCCCGTTGTATAACGCGATCAAAGCGTGGGCGAGGGAACGCAGGTCTACCTCTTTTCCGAAAGCTCCCTTTTTCCTGAGCTCTTGCAAGAAACCGGCGAGAACCTCTGTGTATTCCTCCTGAGTGGACGGTGCCGAGGCAGCTGCCAACGCCATAACCTTCCCGATGATGTTTCTAGCGGGAACGTTCCACCCTAGGGAAACAATGCCCGACATCATGAAAATAATGTCCAACTACCTGCCGCTGACCTACATTAACGACGGTTTGAGGGATGCGATGATCTACGCCGAACCCGCCCAGGCCTTGACAAACACCATCATCGCCCTGGGCCTAGCAGGGTTCTTCATCGTACTCGGCTCTGTGCTAATGAACTGGAAGGAAGAATAAGGCTGTATCGCTTGTAACAGAATCCTTGTTAGAGTGGTTATATATCCTAGGCAATACTCGGGTAGTTAAGGAAGAGAATCAAACATGGCTGTTAAGTTCATGCAATCGCTGGACCCACAAGTCTACACTCAACTGACTAAGATAGCTAAGGAGAGGGGAATTACCATGCAAGAGCTCATCAGGGCCGTCATCGTCCCGGACTGGATGCGCAAGGCCGGGGACGGCTCGCGAAGAACAAACGTTTCAAGCAGACCCGGAAGACATGCCAAACAACTCAGAAGACTAAGGCCGACAGCACACGCCTAGACCGCAGAGGAACGGTTCGCATATCGACCCAGAGTTCTTCCTCGACATATTCTTCCCAGTTCAGAAATACTCATAGCTAGCACACGCTCTGGCAACGCTTATTGCCTAGATTAGGCTAACCCGGCCGCGAGGAGAACCGGAACCATTGTCCGGGGAAGACCGCGGTCCCGCCTACATACTGTGCTTACTCGCTGGAGCTCTTTTGCTGTTCGGAGGGATCGTAAGGGCGGCTTCCGTTGGCGTCCTTCCCAACAAAGCCTTCGGAACATCTTACAGGTTGGCCATGAGGACCCTTCCCAACGTCTCTTTCGGCCTTGGGCCCACGCTTCTTCAGGCATCGGCAATTCTAGGAATGGTCTCGGGGATAGTCGTGCTCGTAGGAGCGGTGATGCTGGGCTCCAAGATAGAACAAAACACGGTTTGGGGCACGGTAATAATTGCCTTCTCGGCCATCGGGCTGCTGGGGGGCGGGGGCTTCCTCGTCGGCTCTCTCTTAGGATTCCTCGCGGGAATAATGGCGATTCTCTGGAGACCCTTACAGCGCACCGTTTGAAACCATCGCACTATCCGAGTCTCAACCGCAATCTTATCTTCCCCCTCAACGTATGACTGAACCATGTCAGGCCAGGTCATGAATTCGCAGAAGAAGCTCACCTACGTTACCCTTCTCGCCGACAAGAGCATCCACCCGAAGTATGAGGAGGCCCTCAAACAGGTCGAACGGGAATTCGGCAAGCATCACCCCATGTTCATAGACGGGCGAAGCGTTCTGGCCGGTGAAGGGGAGTTCCAGGATACAAGCCCTATCGACACAAGCATAGTCCTCGGCTACTTCCAGAAAGGAACATTCCTCTACGCGAGAAAAGCAGTCGAGGCCGCTAACGCCGCCTTCAAGGAATGGAGCAGTCGACCATGGACCGAGAGAGTAGCAATCATTCGAAAAGCGGCTGACTTGATGGAGGAGAAGATGTTTCAACTCGCAGCCCTCATTACATACGAAGTGGGAAAGAACCGTTACGAAGCAATTGGCGAGGCGAATGAGGCTATCGACATGCTCCGCTACTATGCGGACCTGATGGAGGAGAACGAGGGTTATGTGAAAAGGATGAAGCCTGGGGCTCCTGGCGAGAGAACCCAGAGTGTGCTCAGGCCATACGGGGTCTGGGCGGTGATTTCCCCATTCAACTTCCCCTTGGCCCTTGCTGCGGGAATGGTCGTCGGCGCCCTGATCACCGGTAACACTGTGGTGTTCAAGCCGACCAGTGCAGCGCCCTTCTCAGGCCTCAAACTCTACGAGACCCTCGTGAAGGCGGGAGTCCCGGCGGGGGCGATCAACTACATCACTGGCCCCGGTGGGCTTGTTGGAGAAGAGATAGCAAAGAACGAAGGCGTCGCGGGGATTGCTTTCACAGGTTCAAGGGAGGTTGGCATGAACATCTACCGGGAATTTGTAAACAGCCAAGCCTACCCGAAGCCGTTCATCTCGGAGATGGGAAGCAAGAACCCTGCAATAATCACCTCGAAGGGCGAACTTGAAAATGCAGCAGAAGGAGTGTTAAGGTCTGCCTACGGCTACGGAGGCCAAAAGTGCAGCGCAACATCCCGGGTCTACGTTGAGAGAAGCGTCAAGAACGATTTCCTCAAGATTCTCCAGGGCAAGGTAGACAAGCTCAAAGTGGGAGACCCCAGGGACAAGGACGTGTTCGTGGGCCCTGTGATCGACGAGAAGGCTGTAAGGAAGTACGAGAGGAGCGTTGAGCTTGCGAGGAAGGATGGAGGAAAGGTCCTCTCCAGTGGAGAACTGCTCACGGTTCCAAAGGGACACTACGTCAAGCCCGCCATCGTCACCGGACTGCCCTCGAAACACAAACTGGTGAAGGAGGAACTCTTCGTACCCCTTGTCGTGGTTGACGATTTCAAGACCCTAGACGAGGCGTTGAAAAAGGCCAATGATACCGAGTTCGGCCTGACGGCGGGAATCTTCAGCAAGGACTCGAAAGAAGTCGACCAGTTCTTCAAGAACATAGATTTTGGAGTAACCTACTCAAACCGGAAAGGAGGCGCAACCACTGGAGCCTGGCCGGGGGCTCAACCGTTCGGGGGCTGGAAAGGGAGCGGGGCGACCGGCAAGGGCGTTGGTGGGCCCTATTATCTCACACAATTCATGCGAGAACAAGCCCAGACAATGGTCGAAGACTCATCCTAGCCTGCTGCTAGTCCTTCAATCTGATCCATGAACTGTTCCTCCTTCCCCACCGGAAACACACCTGATGCCGCAACCGAATGGCCATCCCCGAACCCTCCCACCTGAGAACATGCCTCTGGTAGAATTCTTGACAGTGCGGGCCGGTCACCCTTTTCAACGAGGCTCGCGAGTCTTGGCGGCAACCTTCCCGACACTTTGACCAGTGGAGCCGGAAGCTTTCCCCAACCGGGAATCTCGGCCGGCACATTCATCATGCCCATCAAATACTTCATCGGGTTGACAACCCTCTGGTATCTCAGGTAGGAGCAGAAACTTCCCACGACCTTTCCACTCATCCCTGAATAATTATCATGGGCGTGGAACCATTGAATAAGGCGCCCCTGGGAGAGTCCGTCGGCCCTGACCTCTGCCAGCATATTCTGGTTTGCAGCTTTTCTCTTCTCCTCCAGGCCTTTCGCAAACTCTAGAGTTTCCCTGTCGAAGCCCTCAACACACGCCTTCACCCCCCTCGAGGGCCCATCCTGATAGTAACCCACAGACCCTAGAACGTTGAGAACCGCGACCATCCGGCTACGGGCGAAACTCATTCCGTTCTGTTGAATCTTGAAGTCTCCCCTCCCGGACCTCGTCGCCGACCGTTCCTCTTCCACATCTTTCAAAACTAGCTCGTTCAACCCCTGGGGTTCACCAGGAACCTCCGTTGACCCGATCAGGGCTAGGTGGCTGAACCTTCGAAGGCCCCTATCCACGCTCTTGGCGAAGAAGTAAGCCACTGTGGCCGACGAGGCTTCCGTCTCGCCCGAGAACCCGTCCAGCTCCGGGTTCAAGTTCATCACCAACGGGTCCACGGATTCCATTGTATCATGGTGGTCGAGGGTGAGAATGAGGCTACCAGACTCGTTGTGCTTGCCCAGCCAGCCAATGTGGCCGGAGCCTATATCGGAATAGGCGAGAACCCTCCGGGGCCCGCTCTCCAGCCCAGCCACGACCTCCGGGTAGAGCTTATCGAGGCAAATAAGCCGAGTCTCCAGCCCCAAACGTTCCAGGGCCAGTTTTGACAGAGCTGCCGAGGTGAGGCCATCCGCTTCATCATGATGAATCACCAAAGCCTCTTGCAGTCCCGAAGCCAGAATTTGCCTCCTACACTTTTCCAGCCTATCCAGAAAGTGGTTTAGATCCCCCATCTCGGGTTTCCCCTAGTTTTTGTGGAATCGGGCGATGAAATAGCCGCAACCGTCAATGTCTGGGTCGAAGCGCTGTGTCACCCCGTCAGCGTCGAACCCCGGTCTACCCATCATAGGAACCGCCATATCCAATTCAAGCCCGAGCTCATCGGCCCCAAACCTGGCCACATCCTCGCACTCCTCACGGGTAATCGTACACACACTGTAGACTATGACACCCCCAGGCTTCACGATGTGACTGGCTGCAGTGAGAAACTGTTTCTGGTAACTGGACAAGTCATCAACGTCTTTGGCCGTGGTGTCCACGAAAAGCTTCGGCGTGACACCCAAGCCTGTGCACGGAGGGTCCACCAGGACCCGGTCCGGCCGCAACGAGTAGTCCATGTGAACGTATCGGGAATCGTGCTTCACAAGTTGATAGTTCTGGCAGCCCAGCCTCTCAAGCTGCCTCCTCGCCTTTTCCAACTTCCGGGCGTTCCTGTCGAAGCCTACGATGCGGGCTTTATTCCCCGTAAGCTGGGAGAGATACGACATCTTACCGGCAGGAGCACAGTTCAAATCCGCGATCAACTCGCCCGGCTTCGGGCCCAAGACTCTGCAGGTTACCATGGCAGGGAGGGATTGGAGATGAATCTGCCCCTTTTCATACCATTCTGTCTCCATGAGGCTTGGAAGCCCGAATCGGTTTTCTTGAACTTCTACCGCCAGGCCCTGTCGGTGGGTGAGAATACTCGTCTCGCCCTGCCGAGCGACTCCCACCCCAGCAACATTACCCCTTTCATCAACGACGGTGGCCTTCGAGCCCGCCTTGAGCTTATGGCACCGCCTCACTCCTTGAGCGTAGAGATGAGCCCCCTGCAGGACGGCCTCTGCCGCGAACCGGTCGGCCTCGACCAAGGTTCCCTGGGGCTGGATGTTCTTTTCATGGACCGGAAGGTAGGCTGCGTCTTCCAGATTCTCGTCGCCTGAGACCCTTCCTAGTAGGCGAGCCATCTCCTCCACCAATTCTTCTCGGTTACATCTCAAGGTATTGACCCGAAGATAGTACCTCGGGCCCATCGAGCCCAACGCCGCTAAGACTCTGCCAAGCCGGATGCCGTAAAAATGAGCAAGCCGGTCCAAAAGCCCAAGCTCAATTCTGAGAGGGTCCAACTTCATTTCCAGCCCGCCCTACCCCCTGACCGTTCCAAGCCCCACATTCCACCCAGCGTCTAAGGTCTTTCGCCCCAGAAAAGAAAATCGCCCAGAAGCAACCCATTTGCACAGTACAAGTCCTCGATTTTCAACCGGGTCAACGTCATCTGAGACTCTTGCCCCTTTCCAACGGACCTACAAATCACGATTGTAGATGGGCCTCAGCCCCAATCGGCCAGAATCACTCAGTTTACCCACCAGGCAGCAAACCCGTTCGCAAAATAATCCAGCACAAACCTCAGGAAGTGAGAGTCAAAGAAGCCGTGCCTAGGAATACTCTTGCCCAACTGTCGAGTTTATACCGGACAAGCCGAGGCCAACAAGCGAACCCGCGGGTGACGACCCTATTGGCCAGGACAACCCTTGATCTGAAGTGCACCAATTGCGGGCTGAGCTTCAAGAAAACCTTCGAAGAACGCCGACGCACCCTAGCCTACAACCAAGGTGAAATGGTCAAATTGGACAATGCCTGTCCCAACAAGTGCGGCAGCCAATGGTTCAGCGTCCAAGAACAACACAGCATCCGCAAGTTCAAGAGACACTACTGAGCACAAGCCCAGCCGATTTCGCGAGAAGCACAGACACCGTTAACACCTAATATTAAGCCCCATAGTCAATCCTGACGTTGAATAGGTTACTGAACCCTTAAACCGACACCAGACCAACTCCCATGACAGTCATAGCAGCCCGGTGGCGAAACATATAATGGCCCCAACCATGAAAGCTTCTCCGAAGAAGACCAAGGAGATTCTGAACGGCATACCACACGCACCCTTCGAAGAGTTCCCGCTGAAGAAAATAGAGGAGCTCGTAGCCCAACTGGAAAAGAACAAGCCCAAAGACTCGAAGGTCGACGTAACCCTCATGGAAGACTCCCACCACGCTCCCTGCATGAAAGAGATGACCGCCATAATGGTCCATGACATTGACCAGGGCAACGCTAGGCCCAACATCTACGCTCTGTACCAGTTCTGCCTAGTCTGTGAGATTGCCATCAGAGTCCTATAGAACACTCTTACTCTACGAATATTGCGGGCCTGTAGGGCTCGGCCAGCCTAGCCCGTCCCTTCGGGTCATAGGTTCCCGAATCATCCTCTCCCCACACCTCGACCTTCGCCTTCAACTCTGTGCTGAAGAATTCTACGGCCTCCTGAAGAACCATCTTCTCCTGCAGCTGACCGCTTCCCATCCTTTCCTTCCGTAGCTCTGGCGGGGACTGACGCATCTGCCGAATCATCTTGCCTGCATATTCCGCAGAGGCTTTACCCAGTTTCCTAAACTCAGGCTCCGACATCACGTCCCTGATAAAGTCCCCCTGCGCACCAGCCTCCATTCTATCATAGTATTGATGTGCTTTCAGGAATATTTTCCATTTCCAATCCGCGGCTGTGTAGTACACGACCCGTTTGGCCCCTAGGCCTGTAGCCTTCAGAATCTCACTCGTATCTTCCAATGTCTGCCGGACAAGAGACTCGGCTTGGTCAGCGCTTAGGTCGGAAACGCTCGGGTCTGCTTCGGGCCAGCTAGCTTTGGCGACGAGCCCTCTGTTTCCCAGGAGGCTCCAAATCTCTTCCGCGGTGTGTGGGGCGATGGGCGCTAGCAGCCTCGCCCTGGTCTCCAGAACCTCTCGCAGAACTTGGGACCTACTGTCGTTCTTTGGCTTTTTCGGGCCCAGCCTTCTCTGGTACCATGACAGGTCGTTGTCCAACTGGTACAACGCCCTGTTAATCACCTGTCTTACTCTGAGCTTTTCCATCGAGTCAGATGCTTCCTTCACAGTCTCGTTCAGCTGGTTCAGCATCCAGCGATCCAGCCTGGAGCGGCACCTTATCGTAGCGGATTTTCTTCCGAGTTTCCTAGCTTGAGAGATTAGGTTGAAGAGGCGTTCCTGAATCGATGTTGTTACAGACGCGCTGAAATCCGTGTCCTGTCCCAGCTCGGCTGTGGCCATAACCCCCATGCGCACGGGGTCCGCACCATACTTTTCAATGCCCTGCCTTAGGGGAATGATGTTTTCCAGCGACTTGGACATCTTCGTTCCCTCCATCATCACAAACCCATTCGCGACAATCCCCTTCGGCCGATGCTCTGGGGGGAAGAGCACCGCGTGCTGAAAAACGTAGAAGGTCAGATGGTTAGGAATCAGGTCCTTTGCCGAATGTCTCATGTCAACTGGGTAGAAGTACAGGAACTCTTTCCGAATGGCCTCGACTATTCGGGACGGCACCCCGGTATGCTTAGTTACAGACTTCGCGTCGCCTTCTCCCAGGAAGACATAGTCGAAGAACTGGTCCGACAGCCTCGATGAGTCTTTCTCGAACTTTTTGAATACCATCCAGTTCTGGGCGATGTACTTTGCGAGAATGTAGTAGGCCATGTACACCACCGAGTCCGACAAAGCCTCTATCACCCAGTCCTTGTCCCAGGGAAGCCTTGTGCCTAGCCCAACCTTTCTTGCGCACGCCTTCTCCTTCAACCAGTCAATCGTGTAGTTGAACTCGTTTCTGGCCTCTTCTGGAAGAAGCAGCATCCGGTCCATACTCTCGTGGGCCAGTTTCTTCCAGCCAGGCTCGCCATAGTTGATAAACCATTGATTCTCGAAAATGTGGACCACGCATTCAAAACCGCACCGGCAAAAGACTGGCCTGTTAACAATCTCGTAAATTGTCCCGATACCCCTAGACTTGTAGTCTTGAACTATGGCCCCCCGTGCCTTGGCTACAGGCATACCCGCGTATGGCCCAGTGTTCTCCCTCATGACTCCCCGGTGGAATTCCAAGGAGTAAAGTTCCTTGGTCGCATCTTCCAGTTTGGAGTCGTTCTGGTCGCTAACCTTGAACTTCTCAACCATTGAAGCGGCAGGTATACCTGAAACTCCCTCTGACCGAATGATTAGAATCGGCTCTAGTCCAACCATCTTTTCCGCAACGTAGGATTCTGTAGAGCCGTGTCGGCCCTTCAAATCTACCAAAGCCTGATAGTCGTAGGGCGCGTGGCCGGGCACCGACATGACAAGTCCCGTTCCATTGCCAGGTTCCACGAATCCCCCCGGCAGAATTGGCACCTCAATTCCAGTAATGGGGTTGCGGACTGAGGTCCACAACAAGTTTCCCACATCAACCTGCCCAACCACGTCCACCTTGTGGCTTTGGTGCCTGAGCTTTCCCACAGTCTCTTCGCTAACTACCCAGTTTTCCCCGTCGACTTGGGCTCGAACATATTTCGCCTCCGGGTTTACCCAGAGGTTCGTAACGCCGAAAGCGGTTTCTGGCCGGAGAGTTGCGGTGGGATAGTAGACCCCACTCTTCTCAAATCTTACCAGGAAGGACTCGCCAATCTCGGGCTCCACGTCGCCTTTGGTATCGTGCATTCCTACCGGCTGATTGTCATTGGGGCACCATCCCACAGGATGAGTCCCACTGGTTATCAGGCCCTTACCGCGAAGTTTGCCGAAATGCCATTCTATGAAACGGCTGTAAATGGGATCTACTGTTGTGAATTCCCTCCGCCAGTCGATGGAGAACCCGATTTCCATCATTCCTCGCCGAATCTCCTGGTGGAAATAGCGGGCCATGTTCACCGGCGTCTTTAGCCTCTCAAGTTGAGAATCGGGTACGCGGTAGAGATGTGTGAAAGTCTTCACGATCTCTGGGTCGTTCTCACCCAGGCGTTTTGCCATGGCAAAGATCGGGGTCCCTGTGTAATGGAAGGCCATCGGGAAGAGGGTGTTGTAGCCCTTCATCCTATGGTAGCGGGCGTTCACGTCGGCTAGAGTGTAGCTTCGCCCGTGGCCAATGTGCTGGGGTGAGTTCGGGTATGGATACGCCGCGGTCACAAAGTACTTCGGCTTACGGGGTATGGGGTCGGCCTCGTGGACCTTGGACCAGTCCCATTTTTTCTGCCACTTCCTCTCGAGACTTCGCCAGTCGAACTTCCGCCGCGACTTAGGCCACCGTCCCTGCCGCTTGATTACCGAGCTGCCTAATGATTATCTCTTCGGCCATCTTCAGGGCGTTGTTCACTTGGTCTTTTCCAGTGCCGCCTCCGGTGGCGAAGAACGGCCGGCCTCCACCCCTGCCTCCTATGGCTCCAGCAATTTCCGAAACGATCTTGGAGGCATCGATGCCTGCCTTTACTGCCTCGTCTCCCGCGGCCACGACAACTTGGACCCGGCCGGAAACTTCGAACATGACCGCGACCACGTTTGAGCCGCTTTCCTTCAACCTGTTCGCCAGGTCAATTAGCTGAACCTCCTTCCTGGGTGGCGACTTCACCAATACGAGCTTTACGGGGCCGATATTCTTGGCTATTTTGACAAGATGTTTGACCCTTGATTCAACCTGTTTCTCCCTCAGTTTGCCAAGTTCTTTCGCAAGCGTGTCTCGCTCAGCGAGCAGCGACCTCGATATTTCCGGCAGTCTCTCCGGTGTGGTTCCAAGCAGCGCACTAGTCTCGATGAGGATCTCCTCATGTCGGCTGATACGCTTGAGTGCTGATTCTCCAGCCGAGAATATCACCCGTTCCACACCGTCTTGTAACCTGTCAATCTTCTCGATCTTGAAAAGGCCCAGCTCCCCCGTCCGTCTGCAGTGGGTCCCCCCGCAGGCCTCTACGTCCCACCCCGGGATTCTCACGACCCGAATCTTTGCGCCGGGCACGGCTCCTCCTTGGTAGAGTCTGAAACCATACTTGGCTTCGGCCTTCTCCCTCGCCATCCAGGTTGCCTGGACTGGAAGATCCTTCTGAATCACCTGGTTCGCCAAATGCTCTATTCGTTCCCTCTCGCGCTTGGTAATCTCGCGATAGTGGGTTATGTCTAGCCTGCTGTTCTCTACATCTTTCTGGGCTCCTGCCTGCCAGACATGTTCGCCCAACACCCGCCGCGCTGCCCCGAGCAATGTATGGGTCCCGGTATGGTGACGCATCAAGCTCCGGCGCCTCGCCCAGTCAATCTCGCCCTCGACCAAGTCAGTCTCTTGAGTTAGTGGCTGGTCCAGAGAGTGGACTATTGTTCCACCAAACTTCTGGACGTCGACTACCTTGACGGTTTGTCCACCAAACCGTAGCGTTCCCCTATCTCCAAGCTGTCCTCCTCCTTGAGGGTAGAAACAGGTCTGGTCCAAGATTACAGTGTTCTCGGTGGGTCTGGCTAGGATCTTTGCCCTGAAAATAGTCTTGTACTGGTCATCGTAGTACAGCGCGCGTGTGGCTGGTAGGTCAGATAGCTTCTCCTCTAGACTGTCAGCGACATGGGACTTGGGACTGGCTGGTTTGGAGTGTCGTTCTGCTACTAGTGTGAGAAAGTTGTCGGGAATCTCTACTTGGAGGCCAGCCTTCTCTGCTCCCTCTTTGACTATCTCTGGTGACAAGCCTTGCGAGTCGTAGAGCTCTACTAGCCGCTCTGTGGGAATCGAGCGAATCCCTTTCCCGGTTAGGTCCTTTGCTAGTCTGACGACAACCTCTGTGCCTCTTGCCACAGTCTCTCGGTATTTCTCCAACTCAATGCCGAGGCCATCGTGGATTTCACGCCTCATGGCTCGGAGGTTTGGAAAGTCCCCTCCCCAGAACTTGACCTGGGCCTCAGCCAGTTCAGGGACCTTGTCTAAGATACCTAGTTGGAGTGCAAGACGTGCGGCTCGGCGAATTATTAGTCGCGCAAGGTAACCCTCCCCAACGTTTGAGGGAACGACTCCGTCGGCCAACAGAAAGCATGCGGCTTTTGTGTGGTCGGTTAGCGCATAGACAGCCTCCAGCGTGGATACGGCTTCTTGAACTCTTACCGGGTCCTGTCCGGTCTGTTTGGTAACCCACTGCACTGCGGAGGGGCGCCAAGGCTTGCCGTCCGAATAGAATCTTCCTGCAGCATCGGCGAGGGCAGGGAGTATTTTATCGTCAACCTGAACTTTGGCCATTTCGAGGATCTGGTCCAGCAGGGATCCGTAGACAGCATGGAATCCGCTGGGAGAACCTTGGGAGAGCCAGGACCATCGTTCGATTCCATAGCCCGTGTCGACGGTTCTGATAGGTAGAGGTATCAGCTTCTCTTGTTCTACCTTGTATTTCATGAAGACGAGGGTGGATATTTCGAGCCCTGCCACTATGCCTTCTAGGTCTGGTCCAGCGTTTCCTCCTCCAGACCAGAAGTGTTCCTTGTAGGTAATCGACTCCGACGGTACGCCTAGTACGTCTACGAGTAGCTTGTGATGGTAACGGACCGTCTCATCCTTCCAGTAGATTTCCTTGCCGGGATAGTTGAACGCGTGATGACCACCCATCTCAAAGATGGTCATGTGTCTGCCAGCTGTGGGACCGACCTGTTCGAGGTCTGTGAAGCGCATGCAGGGCTGGCTGATCACCAGGGGATTGGCGGGGGGCGGCATGGTCCCATCGGTCACGTATGGTTGAAAATCATAGATGGACGCGCCTACTAGGTATACGTCGTCCCGCCATCGGGCTACTATCGGGTAGGGCTTGATTCGCCTGTGTCCTCTTTCTGCGTAGTAGTCGAGGAATTGGATTCTCATGTCACGGACATTGTAGGCTCGGTTGGTGGGCGGGTTTCCGATGAAAGTGTAAGGTTGGCAGGGAACCTCGCCGCAGGTTTGCTGGCCGGGGTTCGAAGACCAGTAATTACTCCCACATTTGGAACAGTTGCGCCTCGCGAACCCCTGGTCAGCAAAGAACGGCAATGCGAACTCTTGGGGGTCTATCTCAAACAACTGGGAGGTCCCCTAGCAGTATCTTCAGCTTAGGTAGAGCAGCGGGAACTGGTCGAGTGCTGCTGCTACCGTGCTGGGTCGAGAAGGCCGTGCGGAGCTATACCGCGAACCCCCTGCCAACCTCTAACCGAAGAGAGCCCCGAGACCTGCGAGGGCTTCCTCTTCCTTCTTCTTGTCATCTTCGGCTGCTTTCTTTTCTTCCTTCTTCGCATCGGTTGGAGCTGCCGCGGGTGCTGCAGCCACGGGCATGACGGTTGCTGCCTTTAGTGCCTCGTCTATGTTTACCTCGGACAGGGCCGCAACTAGAGCTTTTACTTGTACTTCTTGCACCTGGCTCCCGGCCGCAGTTACTACCTTCGTGACATTTTCTTCTGTTATGGGCTGGGCAGACGAATGGAGGAGTAGGGCTGCGTAAACGTACTTCACTGTTTTTCTAGCTCCTTACATATTGTGATTATGAGTTCTAACGGAAGCGTCCCTGCCTCTTCTTAAGGGTTTCCGGTTGGGGGGATCTTTTGGTTGAGAACCATCGCGTTGAGGACGGCTCTTCTGAGAACGTGCTCAACCGTTCCAGTTTCCAGGTAGCCTGCCCCATCTGCCAGGGCGAGAGCCTGGTTCATAGCTTTCCCCAGCATCCTCGGGGCGACCTCAGGTGTAACATAGTCGGCTTCCATCGACAGGCCGAAAGCATTTGAGATCGCTTGAACCAAATCCTTTCGATAAGCTGTTAGGTCGAAACTGAGGTCTGCCGTTCTTATGATCGCTCCGTTATCGAACGCGGAAACAATGCTCAGCCCTGCTTCCATGGGTTTCTGCCCGAGTTTTGAGAGGACTGAGGCCATCTTAGGCGTGATGAGATCTCCCTTTCTAGCGACCACCGTGTCCTTTGCCACCCAGATGCTGCCTCCCTCGATCCTTGTCGGAACCTTGACCTCGCCGAATTCGCTGATGACGGGGCCCGGGGCTAGACCGGTGTTCCCTGCGGAAATCATGATTTCGTTGGTTGCAATGTCGCCCGCTTTAGCGGGGACGCGGACCTTGCTCTTCTCAAGGAGAATGATGAGTTTGAAGGGGTTGGTGTCGGTGAATAGTAAGATGTTGGATCCTTGAAGGTCCTTGACGAATTCTCCGATGGGGGCATCCTTGTAATCGGATAGTTCGACAGATTTTCGGAGGAGATTGTTTTTAGTGACGAGCATGATGACTTTGCTGCGGAGTCTTTTCCGGAGCTCGTGTATCTGGGAAGACCGGACCTTGGTCAGGTCTGCCGCTGCAATCACCGGATACTTTTTTATCAGATCCTGAAGTCCGACGAGGGCTTCCCTCTTCCATTCCGCGACCTTCCTCGTGGACATTTCCACTATGCCCCTTGTACTGTGGGTATCTTGACCGGCGGACCCATCGATGCCTTTAGCGCCATCGACCTGATGTTTTTGGGGCCCTTCTCCAGCTTTGCTTCGAGTCTGGAGATGACTGTCTGGATATTCGAGACGAGAGCATCATCGGGCATGTCCTCTGTTCCAACCTTGCACTGTACCACGGCCTGATCTTTCATTTTCAGCCGAACGTTGCGCCTGTGGCGTTTTATGACCTCGTCGATGGCTGCTGTTGGAGGTACTGGTGTCGGCATTTTTCCTCTGGGACCCAGAATCTGTCCCAGGGTTTTTCCGACCAAGGGCATTAGGGGTGCTTCGGCAACAAAGAAGTCGTAGTTTTGGGCGATCTTCCGGGCTTGTTTCTTTTCTCTGCCCATCTTGTCCAAGTCCTCTTTGCCAATTACCAAGTCTGCCCCCGCGGCTTTGGCCCTAGTTGCTAGGTCTCCGCCTGCTACCACGCAGACTTTGACATCTTTGCTTGTCGGAGTGGGGAGTTCTAGGTTTTCGTTGATTCTCGACTCGGGCTTTTTGAAGTCGATCTCTCGGAGTTTGACGGCAAGTTCGATGCTCTGGTTGAACTTCCGCTTCTCGGTTTTGGCCCTAACTTCTAAGAGGGCCTTGGTGATGCTTTCCTTGGGAACTGGCAACTATTCTTCCTCCCTATTCCACACCTTTCAGCACGTTGTCATAGGTCCCGGCGTCGAGCTCCTTGATGAACTCTTTCGGGTCCTTAGACGCGATGGTGACACCCATGCTGACACAGGCCCCGGCTACTTCCTTGACCGCGGATTTCAGGGTCCGGGCGTAACTGTCAGTTCTCTTCATCTGGGCTATCTTAACAATGTTTTCTGGGGTAAGGTCGCCGACCTTGGTGGCCTTGGGTGTGCCAGAGCCCTTCTCGATTCCTAACTCTTTCACTATGAGGGCTGATGTGGTGGGTGTTCCTACGTCCACTTCGAAGCTCTTGTCGTCTACGTCTACAACGACTTTGACGGGAACTTTCATTCCCGCGTAGGCCTTGGTGACTTCGTTGATCTTGTTCACTATCTGGAGGACGTTCACTCCGAGGGGGCCAAGTACAGGGCCGAGTGGGGGCCCTGCTGTCGCTTTGCCACCGTCGATTAGTGCGTCAACCGTTTTCTTCTCGCCCAGTTTCCGCCTCTCCTTTACCTACGAGTTTCACATAGTCGGCGTGGACCGTGATGGGTAGTGTGGCGAAGCCTTCTTCGAGTAGTTCGATAACGACTTCTTGTTTGACCTTGTCCACATGGGTGATCTTCGCCTTTAGTCCTCTGAATGGTCCACCGACTACTTCGACCAAGTTTCCGACGCTCAGTTCTTCTATGACCGGTTTGGTTACGATGAACCGTTCGATGGCCTGAATGGACACTACTCCTTTCGTCCTTGTTCTGGCGTGACGTGTTCCCGCGATTGCTTCGTCTACGAAGTGGGGGCCACTGGCCTCTACGAATATGTAGCCTTTGATCACTTCCGGGGCCAGTATTGCGCTGATGGGAAGTTTTTTCGCGGATCTGCTGGCCATCATGTCTACGACCGTTCTTTCCTGTCCGCTGGTGGTGCGGACTGCGTAGATTGATGTTTTCTGTGTCTGGGTTGTCATTCTCTCTTATCCTGTTGTTGGAGCTTGCCCCTGGGGTAGACGGTATAGTCCTACTACCCAGAATAGTACTCGGATGACGAAGCCTATTCCGCCTACTATGCCTACTCCTAGTACGCTTATCTTGACTAGCAGTTTGAGTTCGTCCCAGTCGGGCTTTTGGGCGACGTGGAGGAGTCGTCTTGTGGATTGCATGAAGGTTCTTACGCCCATTTCCCGCCCTTCTGGTCTTGTATGGTTGGTTGGCGTCCCTGTGCCCTATTTTTAGCTATTCTTCCGGGGTGAGCGGAAATCGTGATTCTCATTGTTGAGCAATTCTGGACGGTACTTTGTCAGTTGTTCGACGCTGATGAACCTGTTCGAGTATGGGAGAGTGCCTCGCAGGGGGAGAGGTTGAGTTCTTGTACTCGACGATTAGGGGTTTTTGCCGTATTCTGGTTCTGTTTCGTGCCTAAAACTCGATTTTGGGCGTATTGGATACTGAGCGTTTCTCCTATTGAAAATGAGCTGAAGTGGGATTGGGTTGGCGTTCGGCTATGTTGAAGTCCTAGGGGGTTCGGAGCCTAGACTCGTACTGGTTCAATGTTCCAGCTCGAAAGGTTGGCCAATATGCTGCGTCTCAGGTCTCCTTTCAGGCCCTTCCAGTCGACGACGGCTGTCTTGCAGTCGCCCGTTGTTTTCTTGAACGTGTCCGAGAGGACCCTGTCTGATACGTTTGCGTCGAAAGCGTACTTGGAAACAACATGGCCTATCTGGTATTGTCCGTCTTGACAGACCTGTGTATGTTTTGTAGGGTAGTGTGTTCCGCCAATGCCGACCGCAGCGGATCCACTGGCCGGCTTCGAGGTGGCCGCTGACATTGCAGCGTCAGCTGCGACTTCTCCCAAGCTCTTATCGTCCCATTGATCAGGTTGGCTTCCAATCTCGATGAAGCAAACCGGGACTGGAAAGTTGGTGGGGCCGTGATGAGTGGCTTCCATTGTGACCTCAATGGTAAGCTTGGCCTTCTCCACTCCTCTTTTGAGAGCGATGAGGGCTGCCTGTATTCTGAAGGGCTCTACTATTGAAACCTCTTCCGGGTTTCCACCATAGAGTGCTTCCCTAGTCAGGTTTCCGGTTGCATGGACCGTAAGTGCTGGAGTCTGGGTATTGCTTCTGTGTTTTGATGCGAAGATGATTGTGGTTGCTTTCCATGGAATGTCTTGAGGTTGGAGGTAGATGCAGTCCTTGTTGACAACTGCAAGTAAGATGTCCCCCGAGTCATACAACTGGTAGTCTTGCCTTGCTTCTTGCTGTTTGAACCCGTGATGATGGATTAGGCTGTGGGCTATGTTTATTGAGGCTGGGTCGGTTTTTGAGGCGAGGATTAGAGGACCTGACGGCTGCATTCTCATTCTAGAGAATTAGGCTGAGTACGGCTTTGGAGGTGTGCAACCGGTTTTCGGCCTGATCCCAGACGGCCGACTTGGGGCTGTCGATGACGTCAGCTGTGACTTCTTCGCCCCGGTGGGCTGGTAGGCAATGGAGGAAGACGGCGTCGGGTTTGGCTTTTGAGAATAGGGTGTTGTTCACTTGGTATCTAGGGATGAATGTGGCGAGCCTTGTTGCCTTGTCTTTTTCCATACCCATGGAGATGAAGGTGTCTGTGTAGACGGCGTCGGCGTTGGCTACCGCTTGTTCCGGGTCTTCTGTAATGCTGACCTGCGCCCCTGTTTGGGAAGATGCTTCTTCGGCGAATTTGACTGCTTGAGGGTCTGGCCCGAAGCCTGGGGGCCGGGCGACTCGTATGTTGACTCCGGTCTTGGCGCATCCGATGAGGAGGCTGTTGCAGACATTGTTCCCGTCTCCTACGTAGGCGAGGTTGAGGCCTTTGAGCTTTCTCTTGTACTGGAGGAGTGTGTGGAGGTCTGCCAGGGTCTGGCAGGGATGGTAGTTGTCGGAGAGGCCGTTGATTACTGGGGCTTCAGCCTCCTCGGCTAGTATCTCTAGGTCTCTGTGGGCGAATACCCTGGCCATTATCGCATCCACGTATCTATCCAAGACTTTGGCCGTGTCTGAGATGGTTTCTCCTCTTCCCAGTTGCATTTCGTTCCAGCTCAGGTTCATCGGGTGGCCCCCGAGGCTGCTGACTGCCGTCTCGAAGGAGGCTCGGGTCCGGGTGGAAGGTTTCTGGAATATCATAGCGACTGTTTTTCCCCGGAGCCTTTGAGGAGGCCGTTTCTGTTTCGAGAGGATGAGGGATTGTTTGAGTATCTGGTTTATGTCCTTGGTTGAGAGTTCTGCTAGGGTTAGAACGTCTCTTCCTTTGAGGCCTGCCAATCCGTTGACCTTTGTTTTGACGGTTGAGATTCTCGTATAATAACAAGATGATGTTCTGGTGTTGTTTTTCGAGGATTCTTTGTTGAAACCAGGTTTAAATCGGCCCGGTCAGCTCCAAACGGGGTAGTGAGCCTGAAAATGGTGTCTTTGGAAATAACCTACTGCCAGCCCTGTGGACATCAGCCGACGGCTGTCGAATTGGTGAACCAGCTCCTGGCAACATACGGCATGCCCTTGAACCGGAACCTGAGCGTTGTGCTCAAGCCTGCTGACAAGGGAGTGTTCGAAGTGGTCCTGGACGGCAAGCTGATATTCTCGAGGAAAGAGGTGGGACGCTTCCCAACCTTCGAAGAGATCAAGTCCCATGTCGAGCCGAAGCTGACCATTCCCCTCAGCGCCTAGTCCAGAGAAACCGTCGCTTGGATTAAGGACGCGTTTGACCGGGTACCGTAGGGTCTAGTGGTTGTATTGTCCGCCTTGGTTGTAGGCGGGCATGACTTCTCGGTTCTTGAGGAAGGGGTCGTCTTTGCCTAGGAGGTAGCCGTCGTTGTGGCAGATGTACGTGTTTACGCGGCGTATCCATCTCATCTTTGTCCCGCAACGGGGACACATAACGTCGGCCGTTCCCGGTTTCCCTCGCTGGCCTTTCTGGAAGATGTTAGACGATTCTGGTCCTGTTGATCTTCTTGTTCTGGAAGGAGTATCTTCGTAGGGTGGTGGTGGCTCCGAAGCCGCAGGCTGCACATCTCTTCTTTGTCTTGTGGTAGGCGTGGCGGCCGCATCTTCGACAGCGCATATGGGTAGCTTTTCCTCCAGCTTTTCCGAAGGAGGTTGTTCCCTTTGTCAAGTGCAGCTCCCTCGGTTATGCGGAATCAAACCAAAGATAAAGGTTGCACCAAAGCAGAATACTGCCCGGGTTGACTAGGGAGACTGCTAAACCGTAATGCTTGAAAGACTGCGCCTGGCAGAGCCAGGAGTCAGTTGAGTCAGTCTCACATCTTGAAAGGCCGTTGACGTACCCCCCTTTTGAAAAGTCGTTTTCTGTCCGGCATGGATTATGGGCGATTTTTCCAATTCAAGGCTTGAAACCTGCCCGTCTAGGGTTTTGTCGACCCCCTGTTTCTAAGACATTTCCTTCACGACCATTAGGTGGGTGAATGTAATCGGCTCCCAGAACGGCTAAAGGGGTTCAATCTGGGGGACTATTCCTAAGAAAACCCATGGCGCCTGGCTTACAGTAGGCCGACGGGCGAGAGGTGACGCATCTTGGACATTGTCTTCTGGGATTGAACGAAATGTTCCTACAACTCGTACTGCGAAGGTTTCATTCCTCAAATATGATGCGAAAACGTGAAACCAGGTCTGGAATGCCCGTGTAGAAGTTTAGCAAGGGAGCCCTAGTCACCGCTATTGGATGGTTGCTATCGGCAGACGCTGTGCTCGGAGCCTTCGCATTTACCCTCGTATGGCTCTCTGTGGAAGAATTCGGCGGCCGATTTCCCCCACCCATAATTTACTTTCTGATGTGGCCCGTTCTGGCTACTGGAGCATTCGTCTCGTACCAAGGTGCCCGACTGCTTCACCGCTGGGTCGTACTATTCGTTCCCTTAGCAGGGACCGCAATCATGTTGTACATGCTGCCGTACGTGGCATGTATCCCCGGCTTGTGCTTCCCACCTTAGAACTTGGAGAGAACGGTCTCCCGAACATATTCCTTCCTCCACAGCTGAGCTCAGTATCTATCTGGAGGGTCTGCCCCTCGTATTCAACTGGGAACGAAGCTCAACGAGGACCCGTTCTACCTCGACAAACGTCTCCGGTTCGTCTAGCGTAGGGGAATCCTGGAACTTTTGCGGAGGGTCTTCGCCGGTTAGGGCGCTGAACTCTTTGGCCCATTCCCCCGGAATCACATCGTCAGAAGAGAGCCCGGCTAAAGTTGCAAACGCCAGAGCCCAGACCCTGGGGACATTCGCCAAAGTGTAACCTCCTCCGCCGAAGATAAGAAGCCGACCATTGCACAGTTGGTGCGCGAGCCTGTGCATTTCCATCACGACCTCCCGGTAGGCCTCGGTTGACAGCCGAAGATGGGCGAGACGATCATCCATGTGTCCATCTGCCCCGCACTGGACCAAAATTATCTCGGGCTTGAATTCCTCGACCATGCTTGGGACTACTTCGTGAAACGCCTTGAGGTAGGCCTCATCACAGGTTCCGGGAGGGAGGGGAACGTTGACCTTGAACCCTACTCCCTCATGGGCACCGGTCTCATCGGGAAAACCGGTCCCAGGGAAGAGGAACCTTCCGCTCTCATGGAGGTCAATATCGAGGACCCCAGGGTCCTCGTAGAACCCGTACATGACCCCGTCGCCATGGTGAGCGTCAATGTCCAAGTAAACCAGCTTCTTGACTCCAAACTTGGACTTGAGATAGCCTATCGAAATGGCTGGGTCGTTGAAGATGCAGAAGCCTGAGGCTCGGTCTGGATGAGCATGGTGGAGGCCCCCTGAGGGATTGAATGCGTGGCTGAACCCTTCTTTCATGACTAGCTCGCAGGCTTTGAGGGACGCCCCAACCACGAGGCTGGTGGCTTCGTAGCAGCCTTTGAAGGCGGGAGTGTCGCCCGTGTCGAGAAGCCCCCTACCCGTCTGGCTGTACTTCTTGACGAGGCTGACGTATTCCTGCTCGTGGAAGAGAAGTATTTGTTGCTCTGTGGCAGCTTGAGGTTCTACTACGGAGACTGTCGCATTGTCGAGTATTCCTTTCGCCTTCAAAAGATCATAGGTTAGTTTGACCCTCACCGGCCGGAGCGGGTGGGCGGGTCCCAGGTTGTATTCAAGAAACCTCTCGCTGTATAGAAGGGCGGCCTTACCGGTCAAGAACAGCCCTTGACTATTCTACCCGGGCGTGCGCCAGGGGGGATTTTTCGTAGAGTCTAACGGATTTGATATTGGCAAACTCCAACAGACCATAACGGGAAAGTTCCCGGCCGACCCCGCTGTTCTTTACTCCCCCAAAAGGCATCCGGGGGTCGGAGACAACCAGGTTGTTCACCGAGACGAGGCCGGTTGCGACTTGGTTAGCAACCTTCTCAGCCCTCCGAATATCCTGGCCCCAGACGCTGGCCCCGAGCCCGAAATCGCTCCGGTTCGCAAGCTCCACAGCCTCGTCATCATCCTTCACGTCCATTACGGGCGCGACGGGCCCGAATGTTTCCTCCTTCATGACCCGCATCTCAGGTTTCACGCTGGTCAGGATTGTTGGATGGTAGAAGAACCCGTTACGTTGAATTCGCTCGCCCCCGGTCTCGACCTGTGCGCCTTTCTTCACTGCTTCCTGGACCTGGGAATCTAGGGTTGAGACAGCATCATCTCGGACCATGGGTCCGATGTCAGTGTCCGAGTTCAAAGGATCCCCTACCCTGAGGGACTCGGTCTTCCTGACGAAGTGGTCGAGAAAGTCATCCGCCACGCTCTTTGCCACGAAGAACCGTTTGCTTGCGATGCAGCTTTGTCCGCAGTTGATGAACCGTCCTGCCACCGCCCCCGAGGATGCTGCTTCAACATCAGCATCATCTAGCACTATGAACGGGTCGCTCCCCCCCAACTCCAGGACGACCTTTTTCAAGTGTTTGCTGGCCAGCTCAGCAACGCTTCGACCGGCCGACACGCTTCCTGTGAAAGAGACGCCGGCCGTGTTTGCCGTTATCAGATAGTTGGACACATCAGACCTTCCCAGGACGTTGTTGAAACATCCGGGGGGTATTCCCGTGGAGTCGAGGACATCTGTCAAGGCGAGGCCGGACTGGGGAGTAACGCTCGAGGGTTTGAAGACGGTCGTGTTCCCAGCCATGAGTGTTGGGGCCGCAAACCTAACCGTCTGCCATAAGGGGAAGTTCCATGGCATTATGGAAGCGATTACGCCTAGAGGTTCGAAGGAAACGTAGCTGTCCGTGGCATCAGTCTTGCTGGGTTCAGGGTTGAGGAATCGTTCCCCGTTCTCAGCATAGTACTCAAGCGCCCATGCACATTTGACGACTTCTGAGACGGACTCTGAAAGTGTCTTGCCCATTTCAAGGGTAATGATTCGGCCCAGCTTCTCCTTCTGGGCCCGTAGGGTCTTCGCCGTTCTCTCCAGGTACACAGCCCGTCTTGCAGAAGTCAGGGTTCGCCACTTGTCGAAGGCCTTCTTGGCCTTGTCAACCGCCTTGTCAACGTCTACTCTAGTGGCAGCTTTGAACCTATTGAGAGCCTTGCCTGTTGCGGGGTTTACTGATTCAATCCATTTACTGGCTGGTGTTTTTGACAAGAAGCTTCCGAATCTGGGCTCGGAGTAGGGTTCCTATAAGGTCAACTGGGCCTCGTGGATTTGGTGGACCGGGCGGGATTTGAACCCGCGGCCCTACGGAGCAGTGCTAGTGCCTTCCCGCACTTTGGGTTCTAATCTACCTGCCAAGCGGGCGATCTTCAGCCAGCAAACAAAGCGCTTGCTGTATACCAGGCTGATCTACCGGCCCACGAGAAAGGCGTGCCCTAGCAGGGGTGTTAAATTGGTTTTCCACCCGGTCTAAAGCCTGTCGGGTGGCAGTCTCAAAACGGGCTTTCTACCGCAATCACAACCATGCTGAACCTGGTTCGAGTTGGATATACCAGGGCAGAGGACCCCTGCTATGAGCGCTGAGGAAGAGAGTTCCCACTCATCAGAACCGGTCTAGTAACAGCATCCTCATTCTCCACACCCACCAAGGCCCAACTCATCCCCTCCCGAGATGACCATTGTATGGCAATCCAGAGTACTGAGCTTGTGGTTCATGAAACAGGAAGCCGGGCGGCAGAACTCATCTTCGGTTCACTAGACGGGCTCTTCTCCGTGTTGGGCATCATAGCTGCTGCGGGTTCTGCTCAACTCTTGCCTCCTCAAATATTCACTACGGGCCTGGGGGGAGCGGTCGCTGGTGCTCTTTCAGTCTTCGCTGCGACCTATCTCTCTGAGACCACGGCGAAGAGGTCTCGTCTTCTAGAGGCAATAGACCATACCAATCGTCAACGAGCGAAAAAAGTGAGTGGTGACGGAAAAAGGCCTCAACCACTTACCCCAGATCATCCGAAGGTCCACCGTCTACTAGGCAAGATCAGCAGGAGAGCTGTTGTCTCCGCAATTGTCACCGCCTTTACATCCGCGTTAGCGTCTCTTATTCTCCTATTCCCGCTTCTCCTCATTCCTACGGGATATTCGATCAATATCTCCATGTCTATCGGCATTCTACTCCTAGTGATGCTGGGAGCCTTTCGTGGGAAGGCCCTCAAACAATCTGCGGCCAAGTCAGCTTTCAAAATGGTACTCCTGGGAATAATCGTAATCTTTGCAAGCAAGTACATTGGCAGCTATGCATTGCACTTAATCACTGCCACATAGTAATCGTTCCCAGCTTTCACTTTCATGCCTGCCTCGGTCCCCGCGGGGATACATCCGTGCAGAAAGCCAATAGACCTTGAACATAACACTGGCGCGATGGAATGTTATAGTTAGTTTGCCCGCAAAGGCTAAAGAGCCCAATTATCTTTCGAGCCTTGCGAAGGACCCCGCATGCCGTATTACAAGCACGACCACTTCCTACACCGTTCCAACGAGACCCTTTTTCGACCAGGTCCATGACCCTGGCGTTGCCGCTCCTTGCTCCGGCATTTATCGCTGTGAAACTTGCGGTTTCGAGGCAGTTTCAAGTGACAGGAATCCGCTACCAGCCGCACAAGACTTCCAGCAGCATGATTCGCGGTGGCATTGTCAACCCGGAATTGTAAGATGGCGACTGGTCTCCGCAGTGATACACGTTACATAAGCGAACCGTTTGCTTACAGCTCCGGCGGGTCGTTTATTCAACACCCTACTCAGACGATCTGTAGAACAAAACAGGCGGCCAGCGAAACGCGCGGTTCAACTCCCTCCCTAGAGGACAACTAAATTGGTTGACTTTCGTTTTCTCTCGACAACAAACCCAGAGAGACAATCTGGACAAGCCGGCGGACCAGTCTTCGTACAAGGAGCGGATTCATTAGACCCCCAGTCACCAGGCCCAGCCCGGCGAAAATTATGGCGGCAGAGTAGAACACGGCCTGAACACCTCCAAGCGTGTCCGCCACGCCCGCCAGGACATTACCCGACGCTATCCCGGCGCTTAGCATTAGGCTGTACAGCCCCATCGCTGAGCCACGGAACTCATTCCCCGCCTTGTCCCCCACATATGCCAAGATTGATGGGACCAAGGCTGACCCCATGAAAAAGAGTACGCCGGCTATGATTCCAGTGTATCCCGTCATTCGAATTGTCGTGAGCAAGGGGGTCCCTTCTCTGACCAGTACGAGCTTCTGGAAGAGGTCCGGGAAGAGAATCAAGAACCCGAGTTCTCCAACTGCTCCTATCAGAATCGTCCTGGTTCTTCCAATCTTGTCGGAGAGTCGTCCAAAGAACAGGGCCCCAGCTCCTAGGGCGATTAGCCCTAGTGTGATTATTCCGGCTGAGCTTGAGAGGCTGAGACTCGAGTTCTGTGCGATTTTTGGCAGGAAAAAGTAGAACCCAACGATTATGGTCAGGGAAAACCATAGGGGGAAGATTGCGGCCATTTCCCCCGTCAAATTGCCAAACGTCTCCTTCAAGGATGGTTGACGTTGGTGAGTGTGAGGTGGCTCTCTGAGGGCGAGAAAGGTAAAGAGCGTAGCCACCGCGAAAATTCCGGCTACAATCTGGAACACCGTTCCAAGCGATTGAGAGAAAACTCTTTGCAAAACCGTTCCAGAAATGACCCCGACACCATACCCGGACAAGTTAGCCAGGTCAAACGCGCCCATTCCTGCGCCTCGGTTTCCGACTACAGTGAGGTCGGTGATCATAGTCAGCGAGGATATCGTGACCATCGCCGCGGCGAGACCCATAACTGCATGGGCGCCCCCCACTAGCGGAATATCGCTTCTCGTCAGACTGAGGGTGGCGGTGAGGACAGTGATCAGCGACATGCCAAGTACGAAGGCTCTCCTCCTGCCTCTGCGGTCAATCCATGCCCCGACGGGCAGGGCGGATACTCCCTCAAGGGCCGGATATAGTGCCAAGACTAGGCCCGAAAGAGCGCTGGAGATTGGTAGTCCGTTGGAACCTATGAGATAGACTGGGAAGATTATGAGAATGGTCCCGAAGCCAATCCGGGTTAGGAAGACGGAGACGTAGAGGATCGATAGGGTTCCGACTTTGGCGAGCAGGTTGAGGCTGCTGCCGTTGTGGTTTCTCGGAGGGGCGCTCAAGGACGGGGAAATATCCTCTACTGGTGGTCGGGTGGACTCGCGTTGGTTGTTTGTTAATGTTCGGAAACCCTGGTTTATCGGCTTATCGTCCCTGAGGCTCGGAAACTCTTATCTTGCGTGGGTCTACCGGTTGGCTTTGGTGCCGGGGATACCGCCGAGGTAGGCATCATAGGCCCTCGAAAGCTCAGCCTGATCCTGTCGTGGAGGCTTGGGAGAGCACCCGGCTGAAGACAAGGGTCAGACACCGGGTTGACGGTCCCTCATCGGGATCGACCCAATCGCAGGTTCAAATCCTGCCCTCGGCACCATTAAAGCGGCCTGTGTGCCGCAATTCTCCGATTCCCGGGACACAACGCCCAACACTACTCTCTTCTTAGAATTCCCTGTGATGAGAGCCAATACCCGAACTGCCCAAGCATGGGTCGAGACTCCTGGCAAGAAGTCCTCAGTCCGTCAGAGAAGAGACATTCTGCGGAATTGGTTGGTGGCCAACCGTCTTTTGCCTGATGTGCCTGACACTCACGCGATGTCAGAAGAGGAAAGGCCCACACGTGGGAGACAATCTATCGAGCTATCGAGAAGGGGATATCGAAGTCAGCTTTCGCGTGATTCCGAATTAATCTTGCGCTGGACATCCCCGCCGCGTATCGTGGTCAGGGACGTGGTAACGAGCGTCATAGTCGGCGGTTCCAAAACCAGAACCGATTTGAACGTCTACCCGATATTTCCAAAGAGGGCTGGGTAGGGTTGAGCCAAACTGGAGAATGCCAGCCCAGCTCAACACCCAGCCGAGCAGACGACTAGAGTATTGATGTTAAAAGATAGGCGGGTAGTGGGATTAAGCAACAAGTCCCCTGGCCAAAGAGTTTAAGTTCTGACCGATAGCGACTTTTCGACTGCCATTTCGATGACCTATTTCCAAAATACTACCCGAGTCCGTATCGCCACTATAACCGTCGTCTTCCTGACACTCGTCTTGGCGTCCGTTCCTCTTGCCCAGGCCGCAGGTGCCCCGGTTTGCAGTGAGTCTAGGCCGCAGCACTGCACCGAGATGGTCTGGGTGAACGGGGTTCAGGTCAGGATGACCTTTGCTCTGGCGCCCTTCCTCGCGACACCCAAGGCCACAATTGACCACTTCTATGTAATCGCGCCACAGACCGGCACCCCACAGGGGGGCTCTGTGCCTTTCTTTCACGACCACGTGGTAGGCGACGCGCCACCACAGAACCATGGCGACTTCAGCGTTATTCTGCACGGCTTCCTAGTCTTTTGTAGTGCTGAGGGCATCTCTAGCGGAGGCTGCGTGCCTACGTTCACCTCGACACCCCAGGGAACATTACCCTTTGCCAAGACGGTAAACGGGCAGATGCTGACATCGGCCGACCCCATCGAGTCACCGGCAAACTCCGGGCTCCTCGTGCTAGTTGACGCAGGAGCATTAATCGTCGGTACAATCAACCCCGCCAGTTCTTCTTGACCTGAGCTTAGAATCGGGACTCGGGTGTTTCCATTACGCAAGATATCCCCATGTTTTGTCGTTCTCAGAACCATGTAATACCGTCGGGGTGTGCCTTTGTCCAAGCCAGAACCGATTTGAACGTCTACCCGACATTGCCCCCACTAGAGAGGGCTGGGTAGGGTTGAGCCGAACTGGGGAATGCCAGCCCAGCTCAACACCCAGCCGAGCGGACGACTGGAGTATTGATGTTAAAAAATACGTGGGTAGTGGGATTACGCAACAAGTATCCGGCCAAGGACCGGTCTGGACGTATTAACCGGTCATACCCGGCCAATCCCCACGATCAGAAGCATTCGAACGCGCCATACCGATAATCCAGTAGGTTATCCCTTCAAGCCTCCCGCGGAATAGTACCGTTCATTGCTTTCTTGACGCCTTCCTCTCAAGTTGGAGCTGGTTCTCCCAGATCTAGAGCTGGGCCTCAAGGTGATCGACCGGTCTTGACACAAAAGGCTAGGCTTTGACCGCAACTGGTCTAGGAGACTCTCTGATGTATTGTGTGTCGGAAAGCCCGTGCAGAGCGTCCTGGAAGTCTTCTATGAGGTCTTGGGTGGCCTCAATCCCGACCGAGAGCCGAATCAATCCATCGGTTATTCCGAGCCTCCGGCGATCCTCCCCAGACATCCCGGAATGGGATGTGATAGATGGCCTCGTAACAAGGGTTTCGACCCCTCCAAGGCTCGGAGCTATTACTGGCAACGTTGCCCTGTGCATGAACGCCTCTGCCGCGTTGACTCCGCCTCGAAGCTCGAAACTCATCATTCCACCGAACCCGTCGAACAGCCTCTTGGCCCTGTCATGTTGAGGATGGCTCGACAGGCCGGGATAGTTTACTCTTGAGACAGCGGGATGAGTTTCCAGAAAGCTGGCGACCTTCAAGGCGCTTTCATTCTGATACTTCACCCGAACTGCGAGGGTCTTCATGCCGCGGTGCAGGAGGAAGGCGGCGTGAGGGTCAAGGCTGCCTCCAAGATGGTTCAGCGTGTGAGTAATCTTCTCGACCAATCCAGCCCCGCCTATTACGGCTCCGGCCACAATGTCCGAGTGTCCGTTGAGGTATTTTGTGGCGCTGTGCAAGGATAGGTCAAAGCCCAATTCGAGAGGGCGAAAGTTGACTGGGCTTGCAAACGTATTGTCGATCACTGAGGCTAGGTTGTGAGCTTTCGCGAATTCTACGACCCTCTCTAGATCCGGTACTTGCATTAGGGGGTTCGAGATTGTCTCAACATAGATGGCTTTCGTGTTGGGCCTCACTTTTCGCTCCCAAGACTCCGCGTTGTTGCCGTCGATGAAGTCGTAGGAAATGCCGAACTTTTCCAAGTCTCTTGTGACAAAATCGTGAGTCCCGCCGTAAAGGCAGTCTTGGGCAAGCAAGTGGTCGCCAGTCGACAATAGTGTCAGCAGAGTTGTTGTAATAGCGGCCATTCCGCTAGCGGTGACCAGCGCATCTTCAGCGTTCTCAAGCGCTGCCAGCTTCTCGGCCAAGGCCCTATGGTTGGGAGTATTATTGAGACGAATATACTTCAGGTCATCATAGCTCTTCTCCCCCGCGTATTCGTACATAGCCGTTTGAAATACCGGCATGACAACGGCCCCACCAATTCGGGGGCTCGGCTCCCCAGCGTGGATTATCTTGGTCTCAATGCTTCTCTGGTCTTTCTTCAAAGATGGACTCCTCAGCGGAGTACTCGCAAGTAAGGAGCCACTATTCTAAGCTTGACCCAGCCTAGGACAGCTCTGAAAGAGGCGTTACAGTCCTTCACCGCTTTCTGCCGAGGAAACCTAAAGCTCAGGCTATACATCCAGGAACAGGGTCCGACCCCGAAGACCGTTACTCTTGCGGCTCCCTGTGATGGTAGTCTACCAACTCATCCGGTTGTTCAAGGAAGACTTCCCTGCGAGACCGGTCTAATAGATGACCTGCCCTGTTCTTCTTGGTTTCCAAATAGAATCTATTGTACTTGTTTGGGGGTACCACGACCGGAACTATGCTGGTAATTCTAACTCCATGCAGTTGTAAATCTCTTATCTTATCCGGATTATTCGTCAGTAGTTTCACTGATTTGACGTGAAGCGAGCCCAGCATGTGGGCTGCCAGGTCGTAGTCTCGCTCATCGGGTTTGAAGCCTAGGAGCTCGTTGGCTTTCAGCGTGTCAACACCTTCATCTTGTAATTGATAGGCTCGTATTTTGTTCAGGAAACCTATTCCTCGGCCTTCCTGTCTCATGTAAAGCACGATTCCATATTCCGTTTCGCCTATTCGCTTCAGAGACTGGACCAGCTGTTCTCTGCAGTCACAACGGAGGGAGCCTATCGCGTCTCCCGTAAGGCATTCTGAGTGTACCCTTACCGGAACCTCTTCTCTTTCGAACACGTCACCGTGAACAAACGCGGCATGCTCTTTTCTGTCGAAATTATTCCAGAAGGCTACCACTTGATAGTCTCCGTATAAGGTGGGCAATTCAGCTATGGCGGCGATTCTCACGCAGACCTCTTCGGCGTCTCGGCAGAGGTGGTCTTCATTTTCCTTCAGGAGCTTCTCGACGGTCGGCCGCGGTATCCCAAACATGTGGCCGGTAGATGGTATTCCACTATTAAGTCCATCTTTTCAATCGCTGAGCCATCTCTTGTCCCGATGACTATTCGTATTTTATTCTGGGGTCTATCACTCCATAGATGATGTCGCTTGCAAAGTTTCCCATTATGACGCAGAGCGCTATGAGGTAGAACATGGCCTGCATTACTGGGCCATCCTTTGTTCCGATCGCGTCAAACAGCCACTTTCCCAGACCGTCATAGTTGAAGACTGTTTCAGTGATGATAGCTCCGCTTAGCAGGAAGCCGAACTGCAGAGCTACCGCGGTGACCAGTGGAAGGGACGCGTTCTTCAACGCGTGCTTGTAAAGAACTGTTCTTTCTGGGAGGCCTTTGGCTCGAGCTGTCGTGATATAGTCTTCGCTTAGGGTCTCGACCATAGTGGCTCTGGTCAAGAGAAGAAAACCTCCGTGGAAGAATAGTGTCAGGGTTAGCGCAGGCAGAAACAGATGTTGCAGCCTTCCGGCAAAATACCCCAAAATGCTGCTCGGGGCCAGCCTCGGGTCCGCCCAAGTAGAAGGTATTGCCCCCCCTGTTGGGAACCAGCCTAGGGTGAATGCGAAAATGAAGATCAGCACGAGGCCCATCCAGAAGGTCGGTAGAGAGTATGTTGCTAGAGCGGCTGACACGACTCCCGTATCTACCGCGCCTCCCCGCCTCCGAGCAGCCATGACTCCTAGAAAGACGCCGAGGACAATCGCCACTACAGAGGATAGGCCCAGAAGTAGAAGGGTGTTCTCGAGCCTACCCGAGCTAACAATATCGTGAACGACGGGCTGCCCAGTTTGAAAAGAATCTCCGAACTGGAACGTGATTATCTGCACGAAGTACTTTTCAAACCTAGTCCATATTGGGCACGCGGTAAAATTCGCCTCGGGAGGGCTGCATCGAATCCCTATCCGGATTTCTTCGAGCGCAATTAGATACTGCTTCCTGTCAGCCGGAATATGGGGGTTCTCCACGATCAGACTGATTGTCGCTGCCTCTCCAGGCAAGAGCTGGAAGATCGCGAAGTTGAGAACTACGACGAAGAGAATCAGAATCGCTGTATTAATCGCCCGCTTCATTATGTACCTGCGCAACCCCAATTAGGCCATTCCCCTCTTCCCATAGCTCGAACGCGTGAAGCGGTTGCAGTTTGAGCTGACTTCAGGCTCTCGGAATAACTCGACCAATCCCTTTCCCCGCCCCAGACAGTAATGGTGGGACACAGGCTTAATTCCAAGTGTTAGAACGGGCCGTTCCATAAACAGAACAGTAAAGCAACCGGGAAGAACGTGATTTTGGCTGTTTTCTACGTTGATGGGCAGAGCATCGGGAACCAGCTTAGGGGGGTGCCTCGAAAGGCAAGGATAGCTGTGGTATACCTGCCCTCTCCAAGCCCGCCCTTCGACCATACCCAGTCCAGAGTGATCTCAGAGGAGATTGGGGACAAAACGAACAATGAGGCTGAGTATCACGCCCTCCTCCAACTCCTTTCCCTACTATCAGCTCGGTGGACAGGGAACGACGGTAAGATACCCTCCCAACTTGGAGAGGTAAGAATTCGCTCTGACTCAGACCTGCTGGTAAACCAAGTTAACGGTGAATATAGAGTGAAGGAGGAGAGACTGTTGAAGCTTCGAGATGAAGCAAGGGAGCTGATTGACAAGCTGGGGTCTATTGCCCTAGAATGGGTCCCGAGAGAGCAAAACTATGCCGGGTTGTGGCTAGAGGGAAAATGGAAGGGAATCAGGGTAGAACTTGAACAGTTTCTTCCGAAAATACAAGGCTAGAATATCTACTTCCACGAAGAGGAAGGCTTGGTAGCATTGGATTTCGCAGAAATTATCTCGGAGCAACTCTGGATTGGCTCAGCCCCCACTAAGAACGACCTAGCTAAGCTCAAAGAGCAGTACGGCCCCAAGATAGCGGTCTTGGACTTGACCAGGAACCCTGAGGAGGAACAGTGGTGCCGTGAGCTCGGCATCGTCTATGATGAGCGGATTCCCCGAATTGAGGACGACTATGCTCCCATCCCCCTGCCCAGGCTAAAACTTGTGGCGCGAATTGTGGATGATAACATGTCTCTCGGGCGTAAGGTCTTCCTTCACTGCGAAGCTGGAATAGGCAGGAGCCCTACCTGTGCGGTAGCATACCTGGTTCACTGCGGCACTTCCCTCCAAGAGGCAAAGCAGATGGTCGAGAGCAAACGGCAGGTTTGGGTGGGGCGAGACGCAGAATATGCTGGATTATTGGAAGAATTTGCGAAGGTCCAAGAGATTTCCAGGGTGGAAAATCCCAGCTTCCTCTAGGCTTTACGGTTCAAGTGGGCAGGTTGTCGAATAGAGAACTAGGCCTGGCCCGACCCAGCTTGTCAAGCCATTCCTCGGTATATTTCCTCTCCAACTTTCTCACTATCGCTTCTTCCACATACCTGGACATGTGACGGCCCTCGAACTTCACGTGTAGAACCTCGTGAATTAGGGTTGAAATTGCCGCCGTGAAAATCTCGCTGAGTGTTTTCTCCTGCAACTCGACCAATTCTGTTGCCGGGGTCTTGAACAGGTTGAACCCCCCGTTCCGTATCCATTCCTTGGGCAGTTTCAACGGGTAGAGGCTGATCTGGGAGGAACCCTGGTTGTAACTGCCGTGTAACGTGTTCCTAGGGCGACCTCTGAGGGGTCTTGCAGGAAACACCATGATGCGAAGGTCAATCATCCTTCCTGTGTTAACCTGCTCCCGGTCGATGAGAAGCCTCAATTCCTCTGTCACCTGTGGGCTGGTGACCTGGCGTAGGACGAAGGCCGCGTAATCGGAGAAGAACTCTTTCTCCTTGCGCGTGTACTTGGCAAGAAGTCCTTCTGGTGGGTTCGCTATCCTTGCCACGATTTCTAGACTTCCCATGGAAGATTCACATTACGCCTTTAGTCGGAAACGTGAGAGGAAAAACGGCTTTCGTGTTTAAAGGTTGAAAACAGAGGCGTGGACGTCGGCCGGGTCCCTTGTCCAAACTTAGCCTGCAGTCCAAGCTCAAACTGAACAACGAAGTGGGGATTCCTGTTCTGGGCCTTGGCGTGTGGCAGTCTCCTCCGGGGAAGGGGACCCGAGATGCGGTAAGATGTGCCCTAGACTCAGGATACCGACTCCTCGACACGGCCCGGATATACGGGAACGAGAGCGATGTTGGTGATGCTATTCGTGAGAGCGGCTTGCCCCGGGACGAGGTCTTTGTGACCACCAAGCTTTGGAACAGTGACCAGAGCTACAGTTCTGCCATGAAGGCCTGCGAGGAGAGCCTCCGACGGCTCAACCTCACCTACCTGGACCTGTACCTGGTCCATTGGCCTGTTGAAGGCCTCCGGAAGGAAACCTGGAGGGCGATGGCTGCTCTTGTGAAACAGGGAAAGTGCAGAGCTGTTGGCGTGAGCAACTACACGATTCGTCATCTTCAGGAGCTGTTGGAGAATGCGGACCTGGTGCCGGCTGTTAACCAGGTGGAGTTTCACCCGTTCCTCTATCAAAAGGAGCTGTTGGATTTCTGCCGTCTGAAGGGGGTTCAGCTTGAAGCCTATAGCCCTCTGACGCGGGGAGAAAGGTTGAACCAGGCAGAGGTTCTAGCCCTAGCTGCTAGGCATGGTCGAAGCCCTGCTCAGGTGCTCATCCGCTGGGGACTGCAACATTCCCTAGTTTTGATTCCCAAGTCGGTGAAAAGAGAACGTATCGTTGAGAACAGTAAAGTGTTCGACTTCGCTCTCTCTCCGGAAGAGATGAGATCGTTAGATTCGCTTAACGAGGATTTTCGAACTTGCTGGGACCCTTCTAACGTTCCCTAGCAGCAAAGGGGAACTCTTGTCACTATGGCTAGAGGTGGGCCTTAGAGCTGGGAACCGCAGGACCCGCAGAACCGCGTGCCTTGAGCGTTTCTCTGCCCGCACTTCCTGCATACCGGTCCAGCAGAAGCTGTACTTGGCGGCATTGCTTGGGGTGGCATAGGGGCCATTACCGGGGTCATGCTGGGGTAGCCGGCAACGAACGGTGTCTGGTACCTAACCAGGTTTTCCCGTATTATTCCGTAGGCTTTTTGCGCCTCGTCGTTTGGTAGATCGTTCAGCATTAAGGCGTCTCCGCCGAACCTCAGGACGCATTTCACTGTGGACCTCATTATTCCCTTGTCGAGGATGGCGTTGGCAACGTCCGTGTAGGAGTAGTCGGTGTAATCCTTCTTCAACCCCAAGTCCCGTGGGTGTCGTAAGATGATTCTTTGGCTTGTTAGAACGACGGATTCGACATTGAGTTTGGGGTGGTAGATTTTCTGTTTGATATACAGCTGGACCTGCTCGTTTGGCCCTAGGAGCCTCACGACATCTTGAGGAACTGTTTCCATCTGACGCTCTCCAGGAGAATTCAGACCATTAGAATATGTCCCTTGCGGTACCAGACCTGGCTGCCCAGCTTGATAACCGGCTTCCATTTTTCACTTCATACATAGAAGAGCTCCGCCTATTCTCCTGAGCCCAAGTGAAAGAGATAGCATTTCTCTTTGGCAGGCTATGTTCTCAGGCTCAGAACTTCCATCCTGCCAGTCGCATGATGATGGGGGTTATGTCGCCTTCTATTAGGCCGGCTATGAGGAATAGGGGAGCAAGCCCGACGACGATGTACACTGTTTGCCGTAGGGTCAGAGAGAGATAGTCGTGGCTTTCCTGGCCGGGCTGGAACTTGAGCTTCCACGCGGCCCATCCCAGCTTGATGCCAATCGAGCCTGAGAGGACGAACGAGGGGATTTCGATGATTCCGTGGGGAAGGAGGGCGGCTAACAGCATGGTCAGGTTTGGGGAGAGGGGAAAGATTATTCCTACAACGAAGCCGTTGAAGAGTATGGTCTGGAAGCTGGGGATGCCGAAGCCTATTCCGGCGAGGGCCGTGGCTATGGACACGAGCCAGTTGTTCAGAAAAATGTCCACTCCGAGAACTGGCGGGACGACCTGGTTGATTAGTGGGTTGCCCTGGCCCGGCGTGTATCCTTGGCTCAAGAGGTAGCTTGCTATGCCGTTTCTGGACACGTAGTCGCCAAGTAAAATCCCCGTGACAAAGGCTACTGTTGAGGCAAAGTGAAAAGGAACATTCCTGAGATTGGCCATGAACCTGAATATTTCGGAGAGGCCGACTCTGATTTTCCGCCATGCTGCACGGGGTAGTCTTCTGCCAATGTCATTCCAAATTGGGTTTCCGAGATGGAAGGGCATCTCTCGCTCCGCGGCGCCAGCGTATGTGTAGATCATGGTCTTTGTCGAATGGAGGATCGGTGAGAGCAGGAGGCTGAGAATAGCCGCACTCACCGATGAGAGCGGTAGGCCTGCGAATCCCGCGGTTAGAACGACGAGCGTGGTTACTAGTTGGAATATTGAGCGGACGAGGCCGTAGGTCAAAGTTATTCCCAGGTTATGGCTTGCCACTCTGAAACTGTGGCGGACCGCCCCTAGCCCAGAAGCTTGGTCCACAACAACCGCGGGATATGAGTAGACTGTGAATATGGAGATGATAAGGGATGTTAGGATTCCTAGTTCGGCGAGTTGAGACGAAACAAGGACCGCGGCTAGCCCCCCAGGAGTTCCCGCGCCCAGTGCGATAGAGAGGAGAAGAATTGCGTAGGCAATGATTGCCGGCCCCCAGGTGATGAGGTTGGAGACGAAGAATGTCCAAGCCATAGGCTTCCATCTCCTTGAGCCATTATCCAAGACAGAGCCTAGTGATGCCTTGTCTTCTTTCCAGGCCTGTAGATAGGTTCCGAACTCGGCGGAGAGCACAAACCCACTCCCAAGTACGACCACTAGGAAGAGAGGAACAGCAATTGCTGCGATCAGGATCAGTAGATCTGAAGAGAATCTAGGGTCCTGTAGTAAGCTGAGACTAAGCCCTGACTGGTTCAACTCCGTGAGGAAGCTGGGGAGCAAGCCACGGGCAGCCAGGCTGGTCAACAGTACGATTAGAGCGAGAGTAACTATGGATTGTTCGATTACGCTGACAGCTGTTGTCAGCATGGACGGCACGATTATCGCAGGGTGTCTTCTCCACGTCCAGTAGGATCTTTGAAATATTCTGTCGAAATACAGCCTCCTCAGGCTGGAAACGCGTGCCCCAGCCATTTAGAAAGAGCCTCCCGGTTGTGAGGTCCCAATCAGCTCCAATTTGAGCAGGGTGGCCTCAAGTTGTTGGTGATGGGCGAAGTGGGAGATGGGGCCCCGCGTCGTCTGGTACAACCAGCCGTTGAGCACGACGCCAAGGGAAACCATGCTGGTGGTAAGGATGAGGAGCGAGTCAAGGCTCGGGGTCGGAGTGGGAGACAAGACCGCCATGAGAATCAAGGATCTCCATGCCGCTATTGCCCCGAAGGACGCAATGACAAGTAGTGTCAAACTCAACACTGCGTACGCGGCCGCGTTCCCGAAAGGCGAGCGTATTTCTCGCCTCGGCATACCCGGGCCCCCTGTCGCAACTATCGACCTCTCCAGGTCCTGGAGAATAAGTTCCTCTCTAGTCTCGTGTTTTTCCATATCGTGAGAGAGAAACCATAGAACGTAGATTAGAGCGAGCCAGCCCACATATGGGAGCGTGGCCATCAACCCCCAGAGAACAGCACTTCTCTCTCCGCTCTGCTGTACAAGCCGTGAGAAATTGTGTTCTGCTGAGCTGAGTGGAAGCAGAGTCTTCAAGTCCTCGGGTGGAGTCTTGGCCCTAACCGATTCCAACGTCGAACCATAGATTGCCTCCGTCCTTCCCAGATGATTGTTCCGCCTATCCACGAGAATGTAGACCAAATATCCTGTTAGAGCTGACATCAAGAGCCCCAACAGTACGAGAGTTGGAAGGAGGAACGAGGGAAAGGATGTGTTGGTTGTCGGAACAGCAACAGGAAGTAAGGCGATAGTTACCCACAGGGTGAAGCTGGCTACGGGAGCCAATATCCAGGCAGCGGAAGGGATGAAATCTGTTCTGACCCTAGCCTGGAAAAGTGAGTCTCGGCTCAGCTGCTCGGCCACCAAGGCGGTTTCGCCCATTTGTCTATGACTGGCCGGTCAGGAGTTCCTGATGAACTCTGTCAAGAGAGAGAAGGTGCGACTTGTGAAATTATCGTGTCCTCTATGAGGGCCTGTTGTCGGAAGTGGTTGTTGGGGTCCTCGAGCAATACGTAGAGCCAGTAGATCTGGAACAATCCTACGGTTACGAGTGTGAGGATGAAATATAGTATGAAGCTTCTGTCCGGAATGGGAACAGTTCGCCGTGGCAGGTTCACGGTGATGCCAGTCGTGACTAGGGCGCGGTTGAGGTCTTCAATGAACATTTCTTCCTTTCTCTCATGTTTGAAGAAGTCTTTCATGAGGAAGTAGAAAATGTACAGAGCAGCGATTCCTGTAACCAGAGTAAGAATAGCCCATAAGGCAGCACTCTTCTCAGTTTCCTCGACCATGGCCTCGCGATGTGTCCGGTCGAGGTTGTTCAGAGGGAGAGAAAGGTCCACGCCCTTTTTCGAAGCGAGCTCCTTGGCCATGTTGATCAGGTCTTCGTACAGAAAACGCTGCCTGTTGAAGTGTGAGTTCCTCCTCTTCACCAGCTTGTACAGCATGATAACATAGAGTATCACAACCACGAAAGTCCCGATATAGAAGAGGGCTAGTAGACCGAAGAAGCCGGCTGCGAACGTCGGGGTCGTCCCTGGAGTAGGCGGAGTCGTGGCGAAACCACCCGAGAACGCCGTGAGGAAAATCGCTGTGAAGAACAGAATTCCTCCGACTATAGGAAGTATTGGTACGATCACCCAGGCGGCGGACATGTAACTGTCCGATTCCACCCGCATTCGTGCGTCTCGACGAAGATTCTCTAATACAACGCTCATTTCTCTGTCACAGACTGGGGCCGCTACGATGTTTTTTTCTATTTAAGACAATGTAGGGTCCCTCTATGGCACCTCGTAGAGATAAGCCGAGACCTCTCATGGTGTTGATTGCCAGTCTTTAAATGAGCCCTGAAATTCCGGTTGGTCTTGTGCGGCCGTGGTCTAGCCTGGTCTATGATTTCAGCCTGCCAATACCATCGCTAGCGGAACGCTGAGGACCCGGGAGACCGCTCGAAAGCGGTCCGGGAGTTCAAATCCCGGCGGCCGCACCATAATTTACTAATGGCCCGAACGGATGACTCTGTAGCTGTGCTAGCAGTTCAACCTCACGTCTGCTACCCCAACCGAAGGCCTCCAATCACACCAACTCATCATGAGGGTCTGAACAGATGCCTAGCCCACTTGAGCTGTTTTTCCAGTGCCAGCACGTACTCCTTCAACATCAACTTGACCTCCCTGGGAGGGATCTTGTCCATTTTTGACTCGACAATTCCACGCACCAGGTCGAACTGGCCAGCCACCATGGGCGTAAACAGCTTCGGGACCTGTTGTGGAGGGATGAGCTCGATGATAATCGGCCGCATTGCACCGTAGTTATTCCCCACCTTCAGAAACATGTCGCTCTGCTGCTCCAGATATTTTGCTCCGGCGCGAGTGATGCGATAGACCTTTGGGTGCCGTCCGACCCTCTTCGTCGGCCCAGTCCTAATGTATCCCTCAGCCAAAAGTCCTCGCAGTATCGGATAGATAGACCCCGCACTGGGCCTCCAAGCACCTTTGGTCTTGGTCTCTATCACCCGCAGAATTTCGTAGCCGTGAACGGGCCTTTCCCCAATCCGTTGTAGTACGTATTGACGAAGAAAACCGCGTAGAAAGCCCTCCGGACGCGGAAAGCTACCTCCCACGATCTCTCTTCCCCTGAACTGCTTTCCGTACGGCGCACTCATTCGTTTAGAACCGTACATGTCTAGGCTAATAAACTGACCCCGCAAACGCGGGCGCGAAGCGCTAGGAAATAGCTTATATCGAGGCGATATATCGCATTCGACAGTGAGACCAGTACTATGTTCGGAACCTCGCGTGCCGAGACGGAAGGCGTCAAGTGACCCTTGACTTCTCAATCCATCGAGGCTGTCAATCTATCGAAGCGATATGGCTCCTTCACGGCGCTATCGAGTCTCAACTTGAAGATTGAAGGCTCCAAGTGCGTAGGCTTTCTCGGGCCGAACGGCGCTGGAAAGACCACAACCCTGAAGATTTTCACTGACCTAATTAGAGCCTCTGAGGGCAAGGCTTTCATCAACGGAGTGGAGGTGCATGAAAACAAGAAGAAGGCATTGGAATCCTGCGGGACTCTAATCGAGACCCCTGAGATCTATCCTTCTCTAACTCCTAGAGAGGCGTTGTCGATGATCGCAGAGATTAGGGGATTACCCCATAGCGAGGCACGGAAGAGAATCCAGGAAGCGGTGGCAGAGGTAAAAATGGAAGAATGGTTGGACAAGAAAGTGGGGAAGTTCTCCAAGGGGATGAAGCAGCGAATTAACATCGCGGCCGCCCTTCTCTCCGAGCCCCAAATTGTCCTGCTTGATGAACCGACTACAGGGCTTGACCCGAGGGGGCAGGCCGAGGTCAGGGACATCGTGAAAACCCTGAAGAAGAGTGACAGGCTCGTCTTCATGAGCTCCCATCTGTTGAACGAGGTCGCAGAGATCTGCGATGAGGTCGCGATAATCGACCATGGAAAGCTTGTAGTCTATGATACGCTTCCCAACGTAACCAGAAGGTTCTCTGGGGACGGTGGTGCCCATGTCATCGACATAGGATTATCCAAGGACGTTGACGAGCAGATAGTGGGCAGAACCATACCTGGGATGGCTGGCGTAGTCTCCGTTGAGAGGCTAGATTCCAGAAACATTCGAGTAAAACTATCTGGTGACAGTAACAACCAAGAACGGCTTCTTGCGGACCTAGCCGCGATGAGAATAGGCATGATCAGCTTCCATCCTGCCGCGTCGGCTCTCGAAGACACGTACCTGAACCTCGTCAAGGATACTTTGTGAGCACCATGAGCAAACAACCCAGTGCCCTCATCCAACCCCGGATCAGGGTCAACGTACCCAGTAGCATTTCCCAAGTAGGTACCGTCACCAAGTACGAATTGCTGAATTACTTCAGGTCCCGCAGATTCTTCATCCTTCTGATAATCGGACTGATCATTAGCGGCCTTCTCACAGGACTGGTCGCGTACTACGGAGTCAGCACCCTCGCACCCTGCCCAACAAATACGTGCTCAAGTCCTAGTTTGGCGTTCTACTCGTTCTGGTGGGCGAACTCTATTACTTTCGTCATCGTTCTCTCCGGCATTTTTTTTGGAGGAGATGCGATTTCCGGAGAGTTCCAGAATAAGACCGGTTATTTCCTAGTTGCGAACCCGTTGCGCCGATCCTCAATCTATGCAGGCAAATGGCTCGGCGCGTTGACTGCCTCGCTGATAATATTTGCCGTCTACGCCTCGATAACGATAGGAAACGGTCTTTACTATTTCGGAGCCAATGTCCCTTACCAGTTTGCAGAGTCCTTGATCTTCTCGGTATTGTATCTGATAGCGGTACTCGGGTTCACTTTCTTCTTCAGTTCGCTGTTCAAGAGTAGCTCAATGTCCATTCTTGTAACGGCCATACTCTTTCTCTTTGCCTTTAGCCTGATACAACTAATCGTAGCCAACCTTGTGCAGGTCGAGCCATGGTTCATCATTACTTACGGTGCAGGAATAATCGGAAACGTGCTAATGGACACATATCCCACCACCCAACCCATTAGGGGGTTCGGCGGAAGAGAAGCCAACGTCTATGCGGTGACGATCCCTGAGGGAATCGCCATCTTGCTGGTCTACTTTGTAGCTACAGCGATTCTCGGTCTGGTTCTCTTCGAGAGAAAAGAGTTCACCTAGCCATTTTCCACAATTGATTCTCTGGGGCACACTAGCCAATCATGTTTTTCACGATGAAGTCAGCCCGGAACGGTTCCAGGTCGTCATAGCCTTGGCCCGTTCCCACCATGACCACGGGCTTCCCCATAATGTAAGACAGGGACACTGAGCTACCGCCCTTTACGTCTGCATCTAGCTTCGCGAGTATGATACCGTCAATTTTCACTGCCTGTGAGAACACCCTTCCCTGTTCGACCGCATCGTTACCGGTTAACGCGTCAACAACGAGTATGGTAAGGTCGGGCTTTGTCACTCGAACTATCTTCTTCATCTCCTCCAGCAGGTTCGTGTTGGTCCCCATTCGGCCGGCAGTGTCAATCAAGACAACGTTAACACCGTGGGCCCTGGCGTAGTTGACAGCGTCAAAAGCAACTGCGGCCGGGTCGGCTCCATACTGGTGCTTGATCATCTTCACCCCGATTCTCCGGGCGTGCTCCTCTAGCTGTTCCACGGCCCCCGATCTGTAAGTGTCACTGGCGGCTATGATGACGGTTCGGCCTTTCTTCTGGAGGATGTGGGCGAGCTTTGCGATGCTCGTTGTCTTGCCTGTCCCGTTGATTCCTACGAAGACCAGGACTGCGGGTTCGCCTGCCGCTCGCTTCTTGTCTACGAACTCGTAAAGGTCCAAGTGGCCTGCTTTGTCCAGAACAGAGAGCAAAACTTCTCCGAGAATCGCCCTGACTCGGGCCCTCGGGTCTGAGAACCGGGTGAACTCGACGCCACCGAGCTTGGTCTTGAGCTCTGTAGAAACGTATTCGGCCACTGATACGGCCACATCGCTCTGTATCAGTTCAAGTTGGAATCCGTCGAGGACCTTGTCCAGGTCCTTTCCTTTCAGCTCGGTCTTGGCGAGGCTGTCGTAGAGCTTTGAGAACTGTGCCTTGAGCCGGTCAAACAATCTCTACCGAACCGCCACCCTTCTTCTGCACCAGTTCGCTCAGACGAGCACGGTAGTCCTCAGCCTGGCCTAGGATTTGGCCTAGTTGTTGAGTGACGCTTACCCGGGCCCTTTCAAGGTCGCTGGACCTCAGACGGAGATCTTTGATGCAATCATCAACGCTCTTCTCAACCACAACCCCGGCCCCGACCCCGATCAAGATGTTGCCAGGGTCGGAAATCTTGGACTTTACGAAAGACCCTGAGCCAATGGGAAGGAGCACTTCCGTTCCCTCTGCTTGACCCCGGGCTCCCTCCAAGGTCTGAATAGCTGTAGATGTTTCGGAAAAGGCGGCCGAAACAATGTCGAGTCTTGACTGCAGGATTCGTGCTGATCCCTCCAGTAACCTTATCTCAGCGAGCAGCTGGCGCATTTCCTCGTCAGAGCTAGGCGGGCTGGCCATCCGCCGCTTGGAAGCAGCCATCAGGACTCTTCACTTTCGCTAGAGGCTTGCTCTAGGCTCTGTTCTTGACTTTCCGTGGAAACCTCCTCTATGCTGCGAACTTTAATCTCGAACCTTCGAGCCTTGTGCTTACTCCCCATCTCAGCGTAAAGGGTTTGAAGGGCGTCCTCCTTCTTAACCGCCCTAATCTCCTTGTGGAATGGCAAGTTCTCTCCCCCCTTCCGAAGATCGCCCTTGATCTGGAAAACTTTGACCTGGCTCAAGTTCACCGCTTGCTCCCGAAGGGTCCGATTGGACTGGCAGCTACTTAAAGACCTATTCAGAATTCTCTCCCAGCAATCAAGGAAGAACCCTTGATGTAGGCTTCTGATTCTTCCCGTCGGAACACATCGCCGGCGGCGATCAGTTGCACAATTCCAAGGGGACATAGTTGTTAGACGATTTGGGAAAACTATCTTCGGACGAAACTCGCGGCACGCAAAGGAATCCTGGTTTGAAGGAAACCAGGCGTGGTAGCATAGAAATCGCGGTGTCTTAAGAAAGATCGCCTCGTTGAGCATCCACACGAGGTTCTCAGAGGTCAGAAGACCCACTCCTCATTTCGGGACAAGATTCCTGGAAACCCGTGGGTCTTCAAACTCTTCATCGCTGAGTGGGGAAAAATCAGGACGCGAAGGGCGGCAAGTTTAAGCGCTCTCAAAAATTATCTCTACCATCTTGTCTCTTGATTTTGCTCCCCTTACGATAAGGATTTTCGATTTCGGAACATTGAAGTGTTCTGACAGAATCTCCAGAAGTCTCTTGTTGGCCCGGCCGCCAGTCGCCCTCTCGTCGACCTTAACTTCGAAACTGTCTTCACTAGTTTTTGTTACACGGACTTCCTTCGCGTTCGGGGTTACGCGAACCCTGATCAGCATGCTTTCCACTGTAGAATTGGCGGTCCAGTAAACATTATCGAATCACTCCTTCTGATTATTCCCCGCTCACCAGGTCAGTGTGGAGGAATCAGTTGACGTCCTTTGCTCCGAGTAAAATCCCGCATTCACTAGTCCATCCATCGAGATTCTCACTGTACCGGATGCTCTCTTTGCGAGCGCCTGTATAGCGTCATTGTCTGCAGTTTTGAATGTAAGGTGATAAGGCACGAAGCTGCCTGCTTGAAACGTGGCCGAAGGACCGTACGCTTGGATGGGAAGGGAGAAGTCGTCGACTAGAAGGTTGAAGATTGGATTATTCACTCGTGTGTCAATTGATGCTCCCCAAGACCATACGTGAGCCTCGACGCGAAACGTAAGTGTGGACACTAGAGGACCCTGGTCAAGCGTACGGGTTGCAGAGATGAGCTGAACGATGGTCCCGTGTACAGAATTGTAGCTCACGGAATAGTATAAGGCGAACGGGGTAACGACCAAGACTGCAAGTCCTATCGCAATATAGTAGCGTCTGTCAAAACGGTGCTTCAAAGTAGGCCTGGTAAGGATCTGTTCCATCGATTTCACCTTTGGTGTGGGACCGTTTGGAATAAAATCTTGGTGTTTCGACATTCGCTGGGACAAAACCCAGTTTTCTCGGCCGGGTCTCTATGAGAAGCGAGAGGTTTCTGATTTCTAGTCTGTTCGGAAGGCGTTGCTGACAGCTATGAGTTCTGCGCCTAGCGTATGGGACCCAACAACGGCTCCTTTGGAATTGACCACAATTCCCGACCTTGGATATGGAACGCCGGAGTTGACAGTGCCCGTCTGAACTGGAACCCCTAACGTTTGAGCTATCTGTTTCTTCTCGTCCTCCTTGATGATCGGGTTTGCCAATACTCCACTGTTTGACGCTGTAGCCAGTGAGCCAATCTGGGGAAGGCCTCCTATTGTTGCGGTGGAATGTGGGACCTTGAGGGCTTTGTCTATCGCCGCAACCGTTGGGGGTTTGAGCCGCGGGTCGAGAACTGCCCCGTAGTCATTACAAATCATCACGTTCCCGAGAGCCGTCCGTTTCTCTTTCACGACCACGATGCGGGCGCCGGTGGACTTCAAGAGTTTCAATTCATCCTTGGTCGTGATGTAGGGAACGAGAACAGCGTTTGAGTTACCTGCGAGGTAGATTCCGACCAGCCTGGAATCCGCGATCCCGACGCCGAAGGCTTCCACTCCGAGAGAGCTTCGGTACACATCCAGCTTCTTCTCGGGAAGGCCTGCTGGAAGGATTGCTAGCTGTTCGTTTGCGAACGAGAAAATCCCTACGTTAGGGTCCCCGAAAATGTCAGATAGACTGATGGGCACTGATCATTTTCCCTCACCCGGGAACACTACTACCCTTCCATCCTTGTCTTTTACCGCGCGAACCCGGATTTTCCGGGGGGGCTTGCTTATTCCCCTCTGCCAGAGCATGCTGTTAGCCGCCTCGCTTATGGCCACTTCATCCGACTTCATGTGCCGAGCAACGTAGTCCCGTAGGAAGCGGACGGCCCTGGGCGTGCGTTTTTCTCTGGGTGAACTCCATATTTTTCGAAGGTTGAGGCTGTAAAACTTCTCCTCGACGATCTCAAGCTCTTCCTCCTCTTCAGCAGCCTCCTCTTCCCCCTCAGGTTCTTTCTTCTCTTCTACCTTCTCCTCTACTGTCTCCTCAAGCTCCTCCTCTTCTTTCAGCTCCCCAGTCTTCTCTTCCGCCACTTCCTTGGCCTTTTCAGCAGGACTCGGCTGTTCCAGCTGGGCCCGGCCCTGCCCCGGCATGGGATCCTCTTCTACCGGTTCAACCTCTTCCTCTACCTTAGGGGTCTCTTTCTTCGCCTTGGCCCCTTTCTTCCCCTTAGTCTCCTTCGGTCTGCCCCTTGCCATTCATTCTACACCTTGATCTTTGTCTCGCGCCAGTGTCTCTGCTTCGGGTTTCTCCGAACTTTCCCCCTCGTCCGGCCTACGACCCATGAGGGGACGGGCTGGGCCTGTTTCAGCGCGTGGGCTAAGTGTTTCTTCCTGCCTGACGGTTTATGACGAGCCATTTCTATCCTCTCCTAATCTTAATCTCTCTCTTCTGGCCCTGCAACTGCTCCAGAGTACGTTTCAGCTGTTCGTCTGAGACCTGGCCCTGAAGCCTTCCAGACTGGGCCAGTTGTATGAGCTGCATTTCAAGCTCCTCGGCGAACTCAGGCTTGACCATTCGAATATTTGTTAGACGCTGTCTCGCTTCGGGCGTGAGTATCCTTCGGATGACCGCCTGTTTCTGCCTTTCTACCGACTGCTGTTGTTGCGCTCTACGCTGCTCATCATAGGAAGACCGCTGCATCTCCGCCAGTCTTCTCCGCCGCAGTGCCTCAAGCTCCTCATCAGTGTAGTCTCCCTCCGACATTAGCTCTGGACCTCGCGGGTCCCCGCCTTCGACTCCTTAGCGACCTCCATGGCCGTCCGGTTCAACAGGACAATACCTTCCCGGGTCAGCTTTCGGCCCTTTTTCCCGTCGGGGGTGACAAGCTTGACCTTCTCCAACTGCTGAAGAGGCTCTCTGATGCTGGACCCTCCAGCCGGGACGTGATGTTCCCGCCTGTTTCCTCTGCCAACCCTGCCCCCATATTCCACTCTCAGCCGTGCCACGCCCACTGGGCCGTGTACGTAGAGTTTCCGCATCAACGATGCGCACCGACTATACCACCAGTCGGGGTTCTGGGGCGGGCGCGTCTTGTGAGCTCCTGTCTTCGCATATTCAGACCAGGACGGCGGTGTTATGTCGCCCACGTTCTGTTTCAAATGCTTGGCTAGCCTTTCAATCAATTGGCCAGCGGGCACTTCGAATACTGTGGGCATTTCCTGTATCCTAGCTATTCCAGTAATTTCCTCGGGAAACCCGGGGAGAGCGTAATATAAGGCTTCATCGATTTCGGCGCGAAATTCTAGGCCTTCTTCTTCGTGAAAGGATACTTTCTGAACCCTCCACATGCGAGACATGTAATAACTATCCGGGGATTGCCTGGGAGAACCCTGACTCTCGCATTGTTCCCCGGGATGAGGGGGATGCCGCAACCCTTGCAAATGTACCGCTTGTCCGCACTGGGAATTCTCACCTTTGTCCGCATGGAAATCTTCTTGGCCAGTTCCGTATACCGTCGGGACAACTTAGGGTCCCGGTTCACGTTCTCCCTTGCTTGGGCCAAGAGAATCTGGATTCTCTCCCGGGCTATGGTGGCTACTGCTGAGCGTACCTTGCCGTAGCTGCGCCGTTGGGCTTTGCCTGGCATGAAACTATTAACCTACCAGCTCGCGAGACTCTAGGGCTACAGCCCTTTGGTCCTATCACTCGTTCTCGCTGAGTCCTCCATAGAACTTGTCCCCGGAGAAATAGCCGAACACCCCTCCGTCTTAAGTTGGGCCCATCGGAAGAGAAAGGACCCTCGACAACTCATACTGGACCAGAGTTTCCACTACGCCGCTATCCAGAGACTCGGAAGGCAGAGCCTGGGAAGGGGACGACCTGACATCGCCCATTTCTCCCTCCTCCTGGCCCTAGGGTCTCCACTCAACATGGACGGACTGTTGAGATGCATCGTCCATACTCGCGAGGACAAGGCCATCAGGGTCAGCCCCCGGAGCAGACTCCCACGAAACACCGACCGCTTCGTCTCACTCCTGGAACAACTCTACAAGGAAAAAGTCGTACCCCAAGTTGGCCCACCCCTACTATCGCTTGAAAAAGCCTCCCTGCCAAAGTTGGTCGCTGAGCTAGGTGGGGGAATTGTTGTTGCCCTCACGACACAAGGAGGTTTGAAACCAATGGCCGAAGTGACTCAGAGACTGTCAGAGGAGAGAAAGCCAGTCTTGCTGGTCGGGGGTTTCCCGGAAGGCCATTTCTCAAAGTCAACACTGCAGCTTGCAAACGAGACCTATCGTATAGACAAGAGGAGGCTGGAGGCTTGGACGGTAGTTGCTCGGGCGATCTACGATTATGAGCGCTCCCTAGCAGCAAGCTCGGCTAGGACAAAACTATCCTTATGTAGACCTGGCCGAACTCTCCCTCAAAGGGGTCCCTTCAACGAGTTCTGACCTAGAGCTGCACAGACAGAAGAGAGCTCTGGAGCTAAAGAGAAGAATACTGCTTTCACAGAACAAAACCGCTGAACCCCCGCCCAAGCAAGAAAGGGTTGACCCGAAAAAGACTGTAGCGGAAATCCTGGTAGGCAGGGCTGGAGAAGTGTTGGAGACCGCGCGAAGATATTATCCGTCTGAGATCGCTGAGCTAGAAGCAAGGCTTGCTGAAGTAATTCTATCTGGCGCCCTCAAGGGCCCGGTTACGGGCGAGGAACTCTATTCTTTTCTTAGACAGATGGGGCTGCGGTTCAGCCTAGACATCAAGATAAGAATTAGAGAAGGGGGTAGGCTCAAGAGTCTCGAAGAGAAGCTGCGGAACAAAGGCTGACGCTTCCACGGAGGCAAGTTGGACCCGGCTCGGAAAACGCCTGCAGCCCTGTCTCCAAACTCTGACTTGTCCAGAGTCTGATTCTGTGGGTCTGAACATTGTAGAGAGTGCTGCCTATTCTTCGTGGAGACTCCACGCGGGTCCGTAGTACTCGGAGAAGGTGATAGTGGGCACGGAAGGTATTTTCCCGTTCCAACCCTGATTACTCTGAACAATTCATGGTAGAGACCCAGAACGCTTTCAACGTTCCTTTGAAGTGCACTCCTGAGGAGTACAAGCACTTCGTGGAGCCCGCCATGGCCGAGGCCAATAAGTCGAATTTTAATGGGGCCTTGGAGATTGTCTCGAACGGGCTGAACGCCCACCCGGCGTCAGAAGGCCTACTATTTCTCAAGGCTTACCTCGGGTATAAGCTGGCGGATACGATGAGCAACGAGCTGGGTTCCCAACCCCGGGCCATGCGTTCCTTGGACAACGGTGTTCTGGCGGTTGACGGAAACGCTACTAGTCAGATGCTGGTCCGCTTCGACGAGATCGTCAAGGTTTTGGGTGACGCGGACGCTTCAATAGACGAGCTTCTACAGGTGAACTCCAAGAGCCAGGAGGTTATGGCGTTCAAGGGCTACATAGACCAGAAGCTTCAGAAGCTTGGGGAAGAGTCTCGGCACATGCGTACCACCTTCGACAATAGTCCCAGGATCGCCGGGGGCTTTTGCGTTGGCTGCAAGAAGAGCATAGCCTTCGGAAACCAGACCTTTGTCTTCCGGAAGACATCGCCGTCCCAAATGGAAGTATGGCATCTGTCCTGCTACCAGCAGCTCACCAAAGCGGCCAACTAGACAATTCTAGTAATAACGGCCGGCACATCTTCTCCATTCGCGCTTGCCACCAGCTTTCTTCCCTCCGAGGCTGAGTCCCGCTGAACATAGCCTAGACCCACAACCTTACCGATCCCAGGCGAGAACGCGTCGCTTGTCAGTTGGCCAACCTCCGCGCCATCGGATAGGAGGCGCGTCCCTACGACTAAGCCATTCTTAGAGTCGATCTGAAGCTGGACGAGCCGTCTGTTGACACGGCCGATGTGGGTGGCTCGGGCTACAACCTCCTGTCCCATGTAACAGCCCTTAGTGAAGCTGATCGCGTCCTGGTAGCCCGCCTCAAGAACAATCGTATTCTCGTCCACATCCACCCCGTACCGAGGCGAACCCTTCTCCAACCTCAGAATCTCAAGAGCATTGAACCCTACCGGCCTGATGCCAAGTTCTCCTCCTTTCAAGAGGAAGCCTTGCCATACGGCCTCCGCCTCGTCCCGGGGAAGCACGATGTCATATCCACCCTGTCCAGTCCTGTCTCGGGCGATTATCAGGCTGGGACCGAGGCTTTTTGATTGAAGTGGCCGAAGCCCGTTAGCCTCGACCCCGAGTATCTCCTTGAGACACCGGGTGGACTCCGGTCCCTGTAGGGTCAGAAGGACAGTGCTATCGCTGGAATCTTCAATCTTAACATCTTCAGTTATGATAAACTGGTCTAGAGTTTTTTTGACCTGTGCGGGGAGAGTTTCACTGGTGTCGACTATTATGCTGTCGGGTTGTTTGTGGAGGTAAAGGTCAGCGAGAACCCTCGCCTTCGTGTTCAGTAGAACCGAATGAATCCCTGCGTTTTCCTCTAGTTTGGCAATGTCGTTGGTCAGGAGTCCGTTTAGGAAGGCAAGTCTGTCCTTCCCTGTGACGGTCAGCCTTCCTAGGTATGAGAGGTCCGCGAGGCCCACGGCTCTTCTGACAGTCCAGTATTCTTCCTCTACGCCGGTGTATTGTAGCGGGATCCTGCTATCGTCCAGGACTGCCCCCAGCTTTTCATGATGGAGAATAAGCGGGCTCTGCATTCTCCCTGTACCAGGGTACAGAGCTGGATTATAGGGTTGTTCGCCTGGAATTGGGAAGAGCCCAGGTATGAACCTGGGCTCGAATGGGCTCGGCAGGATTTGAACCTGCGACCTTCGCCGTGTCAGGGCGACGTCCTAACCAGGCTTCGCCGACGCTGTAAAGCGTCTTAGACGACGAGCCCCGTTTGAACATTAATTCGAGCCTGTATCAAGCTTTCCTGCGCAATGTCGATGCTTGCTACTCGGCTTCCCTATCGAGGGTAACGGCTAACCTTATACGAACTCCTGTTCAGCGGCGTTCCATGAACGGAAAAAACGGAAAACGCGCAATAGCTGCAACTCTCGCAATAGTCGCTCTCATCGCTCTGGCGCAGCCCGCTCACGCACAACAGGTTAGCTCGCGCTACGACCGTGCCTCCTACGTCCCAGGGGATTCCGGAACACTAACCGTGTCGATTGTGAACGATCTCTCGACAAGTGCCGAGATCAGAAACTTCACAATATTCTTCCCTTGGGCACAGCTAGTAGACGGGAAGTGGCCTTCGGGCGCAAACGTGACGGTGAACCTCTCACCTTGGAAGACTCTAGGCAGCCAAGGTAGCGGTACTAATGTCTACACTTATTCTACCTCCTTTGCAGTCCCGGGCTGGTATGGCGGTAGCCCATTCGGAATAGGGGGAGGCGGAAACTGTCCAAATACTACAGCTGCCCGGTACGGACTTTACAGCGGATGCATCCTAGTTGGAATTACAGGCGACACGAGGTATGAGGGTCACGACCTCGGCATTGCAATGGCATTGGCATCCTACACTCCCACGTCCCTTGTTGCTGAATGGCTGCCCATAGCGACCCTAGTAGTGCTTGTCGTTGCCACAGCGTTCCTTGGACTAGCCTGGATGAGTCTCCGTCGCACAGCAAAGAAGGCTTAACAAGGCAGAATCGTCGAAGACTCCACCTCCTTTTTCATTGACCATTAGCGTGAGCTATTCCAGCCTTCCAGAAGGCATTTTACCAAACACGGTAACCGGGGTTTTCCGGGCCCGTAGCTCAGCACGGACAGTAGCGTCGGCCCTCTAACCGATTCGAGGAGAGCCGAAGGTCGTGGGTTCAAATCCCACCGGGCCCGCTTCCAGAGGCCAATCAAATCGCTAGGCTTGCTCTATCTTCAGGTAAGCGTCAGGCCTCAGCCTGGAACCGTCCAGAAAGTTCTGAAGCTCGCCCCTCTTCAATAAACGGTCTATTTTTTCTCCTGTTACTAGTTTCCCGAACCGCCAACTCCGCAATTCAGAGCCGACTTTCTCCCGCAGCCCCTTCGTAATGTTTCCGAGTATTCCTCTCCCCTTCTGACTCTTCGCCTCCACTTCCAGCTCGAAGAGTCGAACGTCTCGGCCTTCAAAGTGGTAGAGGACCGAGTCAATAGCAAGTTCTGCTAGCACTTCTCTTGAATCATTTCCCTCAAAAACGTCTCTTGCCTCTCTGCGGGTCTCACGGTCTTGCAAAACCCGCAGCCCTAGCAATTTCATGGTTTCGACACGTGGCATGTTCTCAGTCAGTGGTCCAAGAGGAGCCAACTTGATTCCTCGCCGTTCTAACTCATCCCTGATCTGCTGCAGGGAGCCTTGAGACCATGGAACCTCGAATTCTCTTCGTTCATGCCTCCTCCAGCTAAGCAGGCCTGGGTTGACCTTCAGGGTGATGAAAAAATCCTCTCCTATTCCTCTGATTCTCAAGTTGAGCCTCTTTCGACTGAGTAGACTGTCCGGCGTGTCCAGGTAGATGTCGTGAACGTTCATCGGAGAATGAGTCACGAGCTGATAACCGTCTATGGATGTCAGATTGGCGACCTTCATGAGAGTGGATTGGGGGTCGTCCGAGACTATCATCAAGACGAGTTCAAGCTCTGCCTTCGGTCCGATGGTTTGGCCTGAATCTCGCGTCTTCATCGGTATCGCTGTTTCAAGGGTCGAGCTCGAATTTAGGCTAGCCGAACCCCTTCCCACTCCTGAAATGTTCCCAGCCCCTAGCCTCCACTTCCAACAGCCTACCACCAATGCTCGCCCCAACTGCTGGAGGCCCCTTGCCTACTCTGCCTAAGGCTATCAACGAGGGCACCAAGTGTTTGGCTCTCCTGAACTCCTTCGCCTTGATCGTGACCACCAACTCGTACTCTTCTCCGCCAAAGAGAGCAAGCTCAACCGGTGAAACCCCGGTTCGTCTACCGTAACTCTCAGCCTCCGTAGCAACAGGGACCCTATCCAGGCCAATCCTGACTCTGCTGCACCTGGCGATCTCGTGTAAGCTCCAGGCCAGTCCATCGCTCGAGTCTATAGAACTCGTAGCCACCCCGGCTCTCGCGAGGACCAATCCCTCGGCGAGTCGGGCTTCAGGAAGAAGAACAGTCCGCACCAGCCTCTTCTCATCGCCAAACCTGGCCTTTTTTCCTGAGAGAAGCAGTCTGAGCCCCGCAGCGGAGTTCCCGAACTTCCCAGTGACTGCCACAATGTCGCCGGGTCCTGCTCCTCTCCTACGCATCAGCCGTGATGGATTGGCGATTCCAGCCCCAATGCAGTCGATGGTGAGGTCGTCGGACTGGCCGGTGTCTCCTCCTACTATCGGACAACCAAATTCTGCTGAACCCCGCGCTAGTCCCACTCCTATCTCCTCGACCTGCTTCCTCCTAAACCAGGCTGGAAGCCCGAGGGACACCATGAGGGCTCGAGGCTGCACCCCCTTCGCCGCAAAATCGCTTACGGTCGCCACTATGGCTTTTCGGGCTGCTTGCCACAGCCTCATTCCCGGAGGAACGTCAGTGCTGGAGGCCAGCATGTCGCTCTTGAGTATCATCCAGGTTCTAGAGTTGATTGGAACGGCGGCGACATCGTCGTCGTACCCGAGAGGAAACTTGGAGTTCTTTCCGTAGATTCCGGTTAGGAGTTGGATGATCTCTCTCTCGCCCAGCCTGGTAGGCATAATGGTCCATTTTGGAGTAGGAGCTTTAAGTCAAAGTCTTTCCCTGCCGTGAAACGGTGCCTCGGTGGCTCAGCCTGGTAGATGTCTCCACACCGGAGAGCATCCGCCTCGTAAGCGGAAAGGCAACCCGAATTGCCCCGTAAGGTCGCGGGTTCAAACCCCGCCCGAGGCTCCAAACCCTCATGCCGGACGTGAAGTCTCTGCAAATGCCGGGTTTCTACCTAGTTTCTATCCCCATGAGCGATTGAATCCAAGTCCGGACCAAGCCGAGCTGGGAATCGATTTCGGCTACTCGAGGTCTCGGAGTTCCACTCAGGCTAACATGCTCGCGTGTGGAAGGAGGTTTCCCGTCATCCTGTAGCTGGAGCCGCGGCCTTCTCTTCTTGGCCTGTTGGCAGAAGTATTGATTTCAACTGGGTCTTCGAAACCTTGAGGATAACATGGTCTCCAACGCTCTTTACATGTTCGATGTTGATTGGGACGCGAGTGCTTCTTAGAAGCCTCTTCATCCCAAATTCCTCAGCCACGTTGGCAAACAACTCCACATCCAGCGCCTTTACCTGCCAGTTGGCCGTGTCCACTACTAGGTCTCTAACTTCACCAATGCGCAAACCTCTTCCCCTATCACTTGCCGCCCCGATAACTCACTTGAATTCATCAATCTTCCATCTTGAAAGTGGCCTTTACTATCTTTTACAATTTTCTCATGAGCCGTGGGTCTCCCGCGGAGGGCTGTTGTAAACTGGTGGGCATGTGCTAGCTTACTCGGTAGGCAAAAGGATGTTCCTCACCTGGTCCGGGTCAAAGTCCATCACCGATGTTAGTGCGCGTCCTCCTTTTCCTAGGCCTCAACAAGTTGGCGTGACGGGTCCATGTGATGGTGGTAGTGTTCCGCGGGCATGAGTGATTGAAAAGCTCGCTCGACAACTTCGCTGAGGGCTGGGTGAATGTGCATCATCTCCCTTATCGGCCTCAGGCTTCCGTCCTGGGTGTTCATGAGGGGTATGATTTCGTGTATCAGAACTGAGGCTTGGGGTCCGACTATGTGTGCGCCGAGGATTCTCTCACTGTCCGCCTCTACGATGACCTTGACGAAATAGTCTTTCACGTTCATAGCCTCTCCCTTGGCAGTGTCTTCGTACTTGTGGAAGCCGATGAGCACCTTGTCGCTGCCGTACTTCTCCAAGGCCTCTTTCTCCCTGAGCCCTACCCCCGCCACTTCCGGGTAGGTGAAGACAGCGTGGGGGACCGCATGGTAGTCCACTTTCACACTCCTTTTCAGCACCGCGTTGTAGTAGACGATGCCCGATTCATAGTTGGCCACGTGTTTGAACGGGTATTTCCCGTCCGCATCCCCCAATGCCCAAATGTTGGGCTGCGACGTTTCCAGGTATTCATTAACCGCGATCCAGCCATCGCCGGTAAGTTTGATTCCGGCCTTCTCAGGGTGGAGAATATCTGTTATTGGGCCTCTGCCGGTCGCTATCATCACCTCTTTCGCCATGACATTCGCGCTCTTCCCAGTCTTCCTGTCGACCACAGCTAGCTCCTTCAACCCTCCGGGGTTTTCTTTGATTTCTCTAACCTCATGGTTGGTCAGTATGCGTATGTGCCGTGAAAGGTCCCTTTTCGCTAGCGCTGAGACCTCCGGCTCCTCCTCGGGGAGGAACTGGGGGTTCCTACCGATAATGGTGACCTTGGAGCCCATGCTGGAGAAGAAGTGGCCGTACTCGGCGGCAATGTATCCCCCGCCAATTATGGCCATGCTCTCCGGCAATTGTCTTAGTTTGAGGACTGTGTCGCTCGTATGGTAGTTGACCCTGTCTATGCCCTTGATTGGCGGGATTGTTGTCTTCGAGCCTATGCAGAGGAACATCATACGGGAGGTTATCATTGTCCCGTCCACCTTCAAAGTGTACGGTGAGACGAATTCGGCTGTGGAATGGTAGTAGTCTATGTTCTTGGACTCGGATAGTCCCACTCGTATGTCCTCAATGTCCTTTCCGACCAGGGTCCTCATTCTCTCCATAATCCTTCCAAAGTCGACCTTTCCGACCTGGGCGTCGATGCCCAGGGCCCGGGCCTCTTCCACCGTACGGACCAGTTCAGCGGGGTATAGTAGAATCTTCGAGGGAATACAGCCTCTGGTGAGGCAGATGCCGCCAGGCTCGTCCTTGTCGATCACCGCGATGCGGATGTTCGGGTTTTCCTGAATCATCGTCTCGACTATGTTCATGGCGGAGCCCGTCCCGATTATGATAAGGTCGTATTCCTTCATGGCAATGCGGAAACCCAAACCAGAGATAAGCATTCTTTTCTTGAGCCCGCCCGGGGCCTCCGAAACACAGCCCGAGACAACCCAAACACCAAGGGTTCGTCCGGGGAAATCTAGGAAACTGAGCCGAGGCATCCAGGCTCTGGAAATCCGCTGAAGCCCGACGGCTGCCAGTAACAAGCGCAGAATAAGCCCCAATCACGAATCCAGCCATGCGATTCTAACATCAGCCATCATTTGTTCGGCGCGAGGGCAGCTTCCTTGGGAACTTTCCCAAGCCGAGACAGACAGGTTCCAGCCCCGGAAACCCGAATATCCCCCAAATCGCTATCCAGACAGCAATCCTATCCCGCGAAAAAAAGTATGGGCCATCCCATCCTCAAGACGTAAGACAGACTTTCCTTACACGCATTCAGACGGCCTTCCGGTCAACGACCCCAAGCCGTCTAGCCCGCTCCTCCGCCAAGCGGTAAGCTGCCAGTCCAATCCCGAGAAACAGAAGCCCCCCAAGAAACGACAACCCGAGGTAGTAGAAGTAAGAGCCCGGCGTGCCGGGGATCAAGGCGATACGAGACGCGCGGATAAACTCGGTGAAAGGCAACACGTCGGCAATAGAAGACAAAGGCCAAGGAAGAACGGTCACCGGAAAGAGAGCCCCTGAAAACACCATCAACATCCCAGAAACATACGTAGGTAACGCCCACTCGAACTTGGTTGCAAAGATTGTGTAGGCACTGAGTAGAAAGCCGAGGCCCAAAGAGGCGAGAATATTGACCACCAACGCCAACAAGAGAAGGACCGCCGACACGGGAGTCACAGCAAACGGAATGCTGGTCTTGAACAAATACGCCGTGATGAAGTAGGCCCCGATGAGGGAACCGATAGATGTGATTGATGAGGTCGCGAACGAGGCCAAACACCTGCCCGCAAGGTAAGGGGGAGAAGATTTTGGCGAAATGTATACCTGGGTGAAAACGTTCGACCACTTCCCTTCCGTAATCGCCAGGCTCGGAACCCATGAGTAAGCAGCCACATGGGCATACAACGAAGCCCCAACGAGAATGAAAGCAAGGCGACCAGGGTCAAAACCGCCTGCCGCCGACGAGCCAAGCCAGTACACCGTTGAAGCGGTCAGAACGCTTGCGATCGGAGCAATTGTCTTTAGGGAAAGCCCCGCGGCCGGGTTTGTCCATCCAAAATCCCTCTGCCACCCAGCCCAGATCGAAGCGGCCAAAGCCCTCGTGTAGCTCAACGAATTCTCACCGAGATCGTCCCCGCCCGCCTCCCCCGCTCCTCAAGAATCTTGAGCGCTTTCTGCGACAATAGCAAGAGTACTCCGGCCATAACGGCTAGAGTAAGTAAATGGAGAGGAATTTGCTGGATGCCTTCTGAGAGGAACAGTGTCCTTCTCAGAGCATCCATTCCAATAGTAAGGGGAATTAGCGAGGCTGCTATTTGGACAGCTGCAGGAAACTGGAGGGCCGACTGGGGAAAGTATACTCCTGAGAGGTACGAGACTGGTTCATGCAGTGCCTCATTGATCGAATCTGCCTCCCTTCCGTAGACCAAGTAGAGCGAAGACAAAGCCATACCCATGGCGTACAACGACGCTAGCGTCAGCGAGAAGACAACCACCACCGCCGGCCAGGAGGCACTGATGGGCGGGTTGAACAACACCCATCCCAGAACGGCAACCAGGGCTGCAGAGGGAGCTGTGCCGAGGACTCCCCCCAGCGACATTCCAACCAGTATGGCAGAGATTGGGGCAGGCGAGGTGATGTAAATCTCGAAGAGGCCCGCCTGTTTGTCCCACATGAACTGGCTTGCCATGGACCATAGAACATTTCCCCAGAAGGAGATCATCACCCCCCCGAGTATCGCGAACCCCGTGAACCTACTGACCCCGCTACTCTGGTAGAGAAGGGAAAGCGCGACGGAGGTGAAGAGGGGAAACCCGATAGTAACTACGACCCATAGGGGCTCACCATAGATGCTCTTTGTGCGAACCCACATTCGAGCATAGGCCGTCCTAAGCCAGAGGCTAGTTCGCATTCTCGTGTTCCCGCTCCCTGAACCCACGCCCGACCAGCGCAACAAAGACCTCTTCAAGGGTCGTCTGCTGCCGATAGTTTGACAGAACTGTCATCCCCGCTTCCCTCACCAAGTTGACCGCTTTCTGCGCAGAGGCATCCCCATCCACAACCACCTGAACCCTTGACAACCCCCGTTCCTCGTCTATCGACGACGTGAAACCCTTCACCCCATCAATCTTACCAAGTATCTCAAGGCTTCCAGGTGGAGGCGGCGGTGACACTTCCATCACCAGGGCGGGGGCACCGAGCGACCTCTTCAGCGATGCAGGCGAGTCGCACGCCAGAATTTTTCCTCCATCAATGATTGCGACCCTGTCACAGATAGCATCGACCTCCGCCATGTTGTGCGTTGCAAGCAAGATGGTCCTTCCCTGCTCCTTAGCCTGGCTGACCAAGAATTCGCGAATCGACTTTGCAGTCATCACGTCGAGTCCGATTGTCGGTTCGTCGAGAAACACTACCTTCGGGTCGTTGACGAAGGCTCGGACTATGGTAACTCTTTGGCGGTAACCCGTGGATAGGGTGTAGAATTTCTTGTCAAGGTTCTCCTCCAGCCCGAGCCTCTTCGACAGCTCATTTATGCGCCGGTGAGCTTCCTCCGAAGGGAGTCCATACAGTTGGGAGAAGAACCAGAGGTTCCCACGGGCAGAGATGTAGTCGTAACCGGCTCGCTCAGCACCACTAGCCATGCTAATGACTGACCTTACCTTCTCAGGCTCCTTAGCCACGTCGAACCCCATCACCCAGGCTCTTCCGGATGTGGGAAGAAGCAGTGTGGAGAGTATTCTAATCATTGTTGTCTTACCGGCCCCGTTAGGACCCAGAACCCCGAAAATCTCGCCCTGTCTAACCTGCAGGTTTACACCGTCAAGTGCGACAACCTTGTTCTGCTTGCTCTCAAACTCCCGCCTTAGGCTCTCCACCTCCACGCTTATCGTTACATCCTTGCCATTCATGACGTACCGTAACCAGCTAAGTCAGAGACATTTCCCGGGCCGATTTAACCATTCAGCGAACGCCTGCCTATGCCTCGGTTAGTGAACTGAAATTTGTTAGCTATTGCGGTAGAGCGCATGAAAGTGACCCCTCGGTCCAGCGAGAGTGTCCAAGTGGGACCTGAGAGACGGAATCCACTCACGCCCTTGGGCATAACGCATTGGAATAAGGGTCCCTCCCTTGACTGCCTAAGTTTATCCTTCGACAATCTCCCGGATATCTTTCGATATCAAAGCCGAGTTGAACTTAATAGACTGCTCAACGAAACAAGACTATAACCGAATCTAGGAGCAAACCGACACGCGGACCAGACTCTTCACATGGAGAGGACTATGCGGATAGCGATTAACGGGTTTGGGAGAATAGGCAGATGCCTCCTCAGGGCTATCCAGGAAAGAGACGTAGACCACACTATCGACGTTGCGGCCATAAACTCTCCAGGCAGTCCCAGAACTCTTGCACACCTCCTAAAGTACGATTCTACGTACGGCACACTTCCCTACGAGGTCGCTTGGGAGCCTGGCGCTATCATTTGCAATGGTCAAAGAATACCCTGCTTCAACGAACTGGACAACTCGCGAATTGACTGGTCAGCATTCAAAGTAGATCTGGTCATCGAGTGCAGCGGCCAGGCAAAAGAGCGCGAAGCCTCTCAAACACACATCAGAAGAGGCGCACCAAGAGTCCTAGTAAGCGCCCCATCCCGGGACCCTGACATTACCCTGATTCCAGGCTGTAACCTGGATTCTTACAATCCCCTAAGCCACCACATCGTCTCAATGGGGTCATGTACACTGAACTGTCTTTGCCCAACCCTAAAAGTGCTTGTTAACAACTTCGGTGTGAGAAGCGGATTTGCCACCGCTATTCATTCTTACACCAGCGACCAGAGACTCCTTGATGGGTCGCATGAGGACCTAAGAAGAGCCAGAGCTGCGGGCCAGTCACTCATTCCAACGAAAACCGGGGCTTCACAGGCCCTCGCCAGCATCTTCCCCGAATTGAAGGGAAAGATTCGCTGTTCAGCAGTGAGAGTTCCGACCGCAGCTGTGTCGCTACTTGACCTTGTGGTTCTCGTTGAGAAGGACGTGGACGATCAAACTGTCAACGAGGCGTTCGAGCATGCTTCAAGAGATGAATTGAAGGGCGTATTGACCGTCTCAAAGGATCCCCTCGTCTCCATAGATTACAAGAAAGACCCGCACTCTTCCTCCATCGACGCGCTGTCCACGTCCACCAACAATAGTATGATCAGGGTTTTGGCATGGTATGATAACGAGTGGGCGTATTCGTTGCGACTAATCGACACGGCACTTGTGATGTGCGGAGCCCGGAAAGAATACCGGGAGCCTATTCAGAGTCTCATTCGGCGTCACAAGAACTAGCTCGTGCCTTTTCACTACAGCGGGCTTAGCCTTTGCCTAGCAAGTTTTTCCACGGTAGCTGGGACCATCGAATTCTCGGGACTAGGCTACGAGCTTCGGAGCCAATCTTCTGGCCCGATGTCTACGGCGCACACGACTTCCCTGTCCGTATATTTCCCTGGACTTTTCGGGGTTCTCATTCCTGAACCATTCGGGAACTATTACGGCTCGAAGGAGCTGCTGGACAGTTATCCCCCTGCCTCGAGCGACCTTTTCCAGTTCAAGAAAGAGCCTATTGTCCAGTGTTTGCATGAACTTCCGTGTTCGCAACCGATTGGTTCCCGGCGTCTGGATTGAGTTGATGAGGGAGATGCGTTATAACAGTCTCGGACTTTTCTTAGGAAAAGACCTCCGCCTTCTTTATATCATTCCCGCGAAAAATCCTCAAACTTTCGCCTTCCCGCTCTCAAGCAACTATTGAGGTTGCTCCTCGAGACAAGGCGACTTTCAAGAGCTCCGATGCGGTCACAGTTCTTTGCGTCTAACCGAAGGCCCGCAATGGAGAGAATCGACCCGTCAACGTCCCCGCCTAGAAAAGATGAGAAAGCTGGGAAATCAAGGGTTAAGACGGAGAACGAACGCGTTCTACTTCTTAGTCTTCTTCTTCGGCTTATTTACCGTCTCAAACTCACCTGTGGCTTAGATAGCCTACTTACCCATTTAAATCTATTGTATTATCAGGACTAAATCATGTTATGGTTCCATTTCAAATGCTATTCAACGAAAACAGGCATATTTGCTTGCTTTATTGGTCTTCCCATACGAAATTGTTTGATTGCTCCCATTTACTGTACTCTTTCGAAGCCAGCACAGATCATCCCGTAGTATGTTGGAACCTCGTAACTATACAAGGTCGGACGCATCTTGACATGTCGAAGAATCCCCTCTAGTATGGCCATCTGCCAGAGACTATCCGGCTTAGCATCATCCACAAAGTCTTCCTCCAGGCCAATCAAGGACTCTATTCGATTGCCTTCAATCGCCCGAATTACCAGCTGGTCAAACTTAGACCCGGCCCGGTTGAACCCGTAAGGGCCAGACTTGGAATGGGTGTGGGCCTGATCGGCACTTGCAATAAAGACGAACTTTCTTCTTCTCTTTCTTTCTAGAACCTTTGCAAGGACTCTCCCAAACCCGACGTTCTGCTCGATTGGAATCTCTCTTGAAGGGGCGACTATTACGATGCGAGCTCTCAGTCTCTTTTCCCGCAGAACGAACCATAATGGGACGAGTGTCCCCCAGTCCATGGGCATGTCCGATGTTGGACCTTCGAACGTCCCATAGTTTGCCCCAACCACAGGAAGGCCTAGAGCCTTGGCTTCTCCGAGCAATTCTTGGGCCAACTCCACATCACACCTCGCCGTCAGACTTACGATTCTCTTTGGAGAGGTTCGAAGGGTTCCTGTCGAGTTCTCCGTTACAACCACTGCTATACGTTCGACAAGTCTTAGACTGTGGGGGCTTGCTATCACGATGGTGTCAGGGTTTACGGCTTCTATGTTTCTAGCAAGGGTTCGCATGCCCTCCCTTGTCTTTCTGAATCTCTTCTCTGTGGGTTTTGCCAGGCGAGGAATCAGATCGCTACCGTGGGGGGCGATGCAAGCATAATTCAACACCATGCGAACTCATCCTTTCGAGGCATTAAGACAATGCTCAATTTCAAAGTACGCCTATAGCAAGGCAAATTGCATTAGCACATCGAAAGGGGAAACGAGAGGTCCTGAGTGTGTTGTTAGGCAGCTTGGAGTTTCGAGGGTTTCTATTTTCAGCTCAAAGCCTCGTCTAAGACCCTTCCATCGAAGTCTCCCGACCCCTCAACCCCCAACAGTTTCAGCAGTGTAGGAGTCAGGTCGAGAATACTAGCATCCAGCTGCAGACCCCGTCGAATTTTGGGTCCCGAGCACGCATAGTATCCCTCCCTCACATGCTCGGCGGAAAGATGGGGGGAAAAACTCCAAAGCTTCCCTGACCCAAGTGTAGGGTTCACATGCACCTTCTCGTTGCGAGTGAAGAACTCGACGCAGAGGTCAGGAGCCTCATCCTGGTACGGTCCAGGGAACGTCTCCTTCTTGTGATGGAAGACCGCACGTAACGTCTCGCCGGTTGTAGGATGGATGAGCGCTTTCAGCTCGACCGTCAACATTCCCAAGAGCTCCTCCTTTCCGTTATTCCCATTCATTTCCGAGTTGTCGGGTTGGGAGGTCACGTAGAGGTTGGCCTGCACTCCTCCTGTTGAGAAGACCTTTGTTCGTTGCCAGTCAATGTTGTCGATGAGCTGGGTGAGGATTCTTTCGACTTTTGCTGAAGCCGTGAGCCTATGGGCCACGAAGTCGGGAACCCTATCGTAGATTGCCTTGATTATTTCGGGGGGTAGGTTTTTCATGAGTGACTCCCGAATCTTAGTATAGTTAGACCCTCGCCGCCTCACTGTTGTACGATCTCGAAGAACCAAGAGCCCTTGGGCCGTCAGATACTCATTGATATGGAAAGAGGCTGAAACAGGCATCGAGCCGTGGTCTGAAAGAACTAGGAAGTAGGTATCCTTGTCAGCATAACGCCTCAGCTCACCCACCGCAGAATCCAGCTTAACGTACCAATTTTGGATTACCTTAGAATAGGGTGATTCGGGCTTGTTCATGTATCTCCAGAAATCATGTTCAACCATGTCGACCCCTTGAAGGGTCATCATGAAAAAGTCAGGGTGAAACCACTCGATGAGTTGCTTTGCAGACCTTACGCTTTTTGCGTGCAAACGATCTACCTGAGCCAAATAGGCCTCCCCTCCGCCTCGCATCTCTGAAGGCTTTGTCAAGGGAACATCGATTTCGTATCCATCTACAACTCGGTCCAGCTTTTTCATCACAGTTCTAGGGTAAGCCCACGGCTTACCCGGTGGCACCGGAAACCCTGAGACCATGAAACCGTTGAGAGGATAGGGAGGATAGGTTCCAGGCACGTTCAGGACTCCAACCGTCATGCCTTGTTTCGAGCATAAATCCCAGATACACCCGAGTCCGGCGGTTGTCCGGCCTCGGACCAGGGTATGATCCGGCCCAATGGTGGCAAAACCCCAGAGTCCGATTTTGGCCGGGTTCTTCCCCGTCGCGAAGCATTGCCAAGCAGGAACACTCGCGGGAGGCACTATCGATTTCAGGGTCCCATGAATTCCATCGTCAGACAGAGATTTCAGGTTGGGTAGGCGGTCGATCCATTTTTGGATGAGGTAAGGGGACGCCCCGTCTAGACCGATAATCATCACCTTCAACGAGGGTTTTCACTCTTTAGCTGTCTGGTGGAAGTTCAAGGGCCGAACGGATTTCCCTGAGCATGGTTCTCCAGACTACCAGAGGAGGATCGTTTGTGCTGACTTTCCTCAGCCGGAATTGTTGTGCGACGGTGTTGTACAATTGTCTCTCCATGCGTATGTATTGAGGAGTGTGTTCGGGCCTGTCCGAGAGGATTCTCGATTCTTCGGCGTCCAATACGAATGACACGTCTGGACGGGGTAGGACCCGTACGAGAAGGTGTTCTATCGGAATGTTTACCCTGTCTCCCCAGAATCCTACGAGCAAATCGTAGAGGTACCTGTCGGAAACGACGCTGTAACCCAGGAGCTTTCGAAGTTTTATGCCCCCCACCAGAATTGGAATGTATATGAACAGAATGTAGAGGGACCAAAGAACAGTAACGGGCCGGGTTCTCTCGAGATCGTTCGGATTATTAAAGTGCAAGAGTCTGGCGGTTCTTCTCAGGATGAACCCGAACGGGTCTAGGATGTCCTGATGCCGGAGGTACGAGAACTTGAGACCGGATCTGTTGAGAAGATAATAGCAGCGGCCCGCATTTGTGGACTTGCCTGTTCCGTGGGTACCGCTCAAGGTTACTAGAATAGTCTTCATCGACATGAGTCACCAGAGCCTCTTACCCGCGTGCCGGTCGGTTAGAATTGCAAGAGGAGCTGCGCTAGGAATGATGATCTCGCTTGCGCCCTTACGTCTTATACCTAGCTCACGTGTCTGGGAGTCAAGCAGCATGGAATCTTCCACTATCCAACAAGGATTCGTAAAGGGCAACCGTTTTCGCGGCGACATCGTCCCATGATAGTATTACGCCGCCCGAGTTCCACTTGGGACTAAACGCAGCCGGGTCCTGAAGGACCTGTGAAATTCTCTCGTGGAGTTTTTCGCCTGTTATTGGAGGATCAACGGGTTGTGCGAGTCCGGAGGACACGAAATCGGAGAGGGCGGTCGAATTCGCCACTATCGTCGGAACTCCTAGGCTAATTGCTTCCGCCGCAACAAGCCCGTACGCCTCGAACTCAGAGGGCATAACCACTACGGTGCTGGAGGAGTATAGTTCGTACATTCTTCCTTTCTCAGCCCCGTCGATCCATTGGATCTTGCCTTCTAGCCCAAGGCTTGTTGACAGTTGCCCCAATTCACCTCTGAGGGGTCCTCTACCGACGATTGTTAGTCTGGTGCTAGGGTTGTCTTTTCGAAGGGTGGCGAAGGCGCTAATGACCTTATCAACATTCTTATGCCGTTCCAACCTACCGGCAAAGAGAATACTGGGCTGGACTGGTTCTCGCCACTTGTAGCGGGACAGGCGGCCGAAGTCGACCCCGTTATGAATAATGTGGATTTTGCGCTTCGACTCCGGAAAAGCGTTTGTGAGTGAAGAGGCTTCGAACTGGGAGACGCAGATTATGCCGTCGACCCGTTGAATCAACTTCTTAATTATCGGACGGTAAGCTGCAAAAAAGAATCTCCCGAGTCTCGAGTAAATGTTACCTGCAAAGTGAGGAGTGAATACCAAACAACTCTCAGACTCCATGAAACCGGCGATAGGACCTGGAAGGTCGTGAATGCCGTGCAAGTGAAGCACTTCGGAGTGACACTCCCTGAGACGCTTTGCGAAGCTCTGGATTTGAGGAAAATGGAAATTCTCCCGGGGAGCGAACGAACGAACTCTGTATATTTGAGGACCATCGGGAGCCTTTTGCGCTCGCGGTAGCTGTCCAAGGGGGTCTGTGGTGAGCACGAAGACCCTTTTGAACCATGACGATGCTCTCGTGGCGAGCTCTGAAACGTGAGTCTCAATCCCCCCTATGTAAGGAGGGTAGCGCGCGCTCACAAAGGCAAGGCTATCCACCCAGTCTCCCCCAGTTTTCTGTAGACATCTATTCCTTCCGTATTATTTAGCTGCCTCTGTCCTCTGGTATCACCGGGAATACTTTTCATTATAGAGATTCATTTTGGATTTGGGCAAAAGAATGCCTTAAGAAACGGTGAGACCAAGGCATATACAAGCGAGGCGAGCAAGAACGGAACACCACGAGAGATCCAAAACTCCGGTGCCTCTGGCACAGTCCACCCAAGTTCTTCATGCGAGAAAAATCTCCTTGATGCAACCCGTCATGGACACTGAGATGATTGAGGCGGCACTGTATTCACTTCAGAATGAAAAAATGGTTCTCGGAGAGACCGTGCGCAAGTTTGAGGAAGAGTTCGCTCGGTACTGCGGTGGGCGATATGCCGTATCTACGGGCTCCGGAACAGCGGCACTGCAGATAGCTCTGCAATCCCTAGACATTGGTCCAGGAGACGAAGTACTAACGACCCCCTTCTCTTTCATAGCTACTTCGAATGCAATTCTCCATTCTGGTGCTCATCCTGGGTTCGCTGACGTTAATAGCTCGGACTTTAACCTTAACGCTGTAGCGGCTGGAAAGCTTCTGACAGAGAAGACGAAGGCTGTTCTGCCAGTCCACCTGTATGGACGGCCTTGTCGGATGGATGAGTTCCGAGAGGTTGCGTCGGAAAACAATCTGAAGCTCGTGGAAGACGCCTGCCAAGCACATGGAGCCGAATATCGAGGCAAACGCGTAGGGTCGTTCGGCGATGCCGCTTGCTTTTCCTTCTATCCTAGCAAGAACATGACAGTCGGCGGTGACGGCGGCATGATAGTTACAAGCGATGAAGAGATTGCTGAGGCGGCCAGAAGCATTAGAGACTGCGGTCGAGCCGGGTCCAGCAAGTATGCCATGTCCCGAATCGGTTACACTTCTCGGCTGAACACGGTTAACGCTGCAATCGGCAGGGTCCAACTTCGAAGGTTGGACGAGTGGAATCAGGCTAGGCGACGAATAGCCATGGTATACAGGCGGGAGCTGGAAGGAGTAGAAAAAATAGAGCTTCCACCAGGCGACACCTCTGACGAGAGATCCGTGTACCATCTATTTGTAATTCGGAGCACCCTACGCGACCAGATAAAGGAGCGACTGGAGACAAATGGCGTCGAAACAGGAATCCACTACCCAATACCAATACACCTTCAGACACCCTACAGGAAGATTTACGGTTACAAAGAGGGCTCATTCCCCGAAAGCGAGAATCTCGCTCGCGAGGTTTTGAGCCTACCCATACACCCAGGCTTGAAGGATGAGGAGGTCAAAACTGTTTGCGACAAAGTGCGAGAAGCCGTCCGCTACTAGCATCGCTGCGTGAAGAGGGCCGAACTCAGACCTCACACTTTGGACCCAGACAACAGAGGCGAAGCCATTGAGACCTGTCAAAATCGCTGTTATTGGCGCAGGGTATTGGGGAAGGAAGGTCATTCGAGAAATCATTGACCTCTCACGAACAACCGGCAACGTCGAATTGTACGCTGTGGCGGACAACTCCCCGACAATCCTAGAGCAATGCCAGCGAGAATTCGGTACCCTGGATTACCGCCTGGACTACCGAACGCTTCTCTCCGACCCGGAACTCACTGCGGTACACATATGCACCCCAAACGCGACGCATTTTGAGGTTGCATCGGCGTTTATCAGAGAAGGAAAGAGTACCCTTGTCGAGAAACCCCTCACCTTAAAATCGGCCGAGGCATACGAGCTCCTTAGGCTCGCCCGAGAAAAAAACAAGATCCTCTGCACAGGCCACATACACAGGTTCAACAACGGTGTGAAAGAGCTCCAGAGAGCAATCAATGGGGGAGTCCTAGGCGAACTCTATTATCTGAGGTTGGAGTGGACTGGCTTTCTCCTCCCCCAGTCTCAAAGGGAAGTGATAACTGACCTAGCTCCCCACCCGTTCGACATTTCCAACTACCTGCTTGGTACTTGGCCTACGAAAATCAGCTGTCGGGGAAAGGGGTTCAGAACAAAAGAGAACGAGGAGGTTGCCTTCATCAATACCGAGTATGCTAACGGACTATGCATGCACATTGAGGTAAGCTGGCTCGACCGGCAGAAGCGCAGAAACGTAACCGTTGTGGGTAGCGAGGGAATAGCCCGGCTTGATTGTGGTGACCAAACAGCCGTACTCGAGCATGGCGACAAGACCGAGAGGGTAAATATTGCGCCCAGTAACACCCTCCGCATGGAGATTACACACTTTGCCGAGTGCATAACTCACAATGCACGATCTGAATCGTTCCTCAACCTAAGCGATGGGCTGCTGGGGGCCCAAGTTGTCACTCTTCTGGAAGCCGCGCGCGAATCCCTTCGCAAAGAGCGAACAGTCGAAATCCGATTTCCAGTTGCGGAAGAGGTTCGCGTCAGGTGAGGAAAACTCCAAGGTACGCGATAATTCGGAAAACCCACTTCGGAGAAAACTCCCGAATCTACGACCTAGTAAACCTGTACGGGTGCGAAATAGGGAAGAATACGAAAATCGACTCTTACGTTTACGTCGAAGAGGGTGTGAAGATTGGCGACAACTGTAAAATCCGTCCCTTCGTTTTCATTCCGACAGGCGTCACCATAGAGAACGATGTGTTCATAGGTCCCAACGTCACATTCACAAACGACAAGTACCCTAAATCGAAGGGAGACTGGACTTTGCTTCCGACCAAAGTTCGCAGGCACGCATCTATCGGGGCGGGATGCACAATAATCCCTGGAATAACAATCGGACGAAACGCCCTAATCGGTGCTGGCTCTACGGTCACAAGAGACATTCCAGACAATGCAATCGCAGTCGGCAGCCCTGCACGCGTGGTAGGCCATAGGATCATGCCGAAGTGACTCCAACTGGAAAGCCTTGATGACCTGAGGTCGAGTCTAGATGAAAACTGTCGCGATTATCCCTATCTACCGCGAAATAGGAAAGATTGGAAAGGTCCTGGGAAGGTTCGAAACTGGCGTTGTAGATCAGATCTGCATCGTAGCGGACGCCCCCACGCGAACCATCCTTGAAGAAATCCAAGCTGAAATACGCGTGCTGGAAGTTCCAGTCACTGTCATAGAGAATCCGACAAGAAAAGGCATCGGATTCGCCATAAAGCAAGGATACGAATACGCCCTCTCCCATAACTTTGACATAATCGTACTCATGGCAGGGAACGGGAAAGACGATCCCAGGGAAATCAGGCGGCTCACGACCCCGGTCCTAACGAACAATTTCGACTACATCCAAGGGTCCCGCTTCCTTCCAGGAGGACGCAGGGAAAGAAATCCATTCTTGCGTGGCATGTTCAGCCGTCTGTTCCCGTTTCTGTGGACGTGGCTAACAGGGGTCCGCTGCACAGACGTGACGAACGGGTTCAGAGCATACAGAATATCATTGCTCCGGGACCCGCGGGTTCACTTATCGCAGGACTGGCTCAATCACTATGAGCTGGAATACTACTTGCATTACAAAGCACTGACACTAGGATTCCGTTTCGCTGAAAGACCTGTTTCCAAAACGTACCCACTCAAAGCCCAGGGAAAGTACACGCACATATCTCCAATACGAGACTGGTGGCAAATTGTGGGACCGCTTCTCCTACTGCGAATCGGGGCAAGAAACTAGTGAACCCAGGGCCACGGTTCACCAATGTAGTTCTGAGGGCAACAGATGAAGTCCACCTCCGGACTCTCAAAGACCTGGCAGAGTTCTGGAAAATCCCCTACAGTTTACAATCCTCACCCAATTCCACGCAGGTTGTCGTATCCTCAGGCCAAATCTCGGAAACCGATAGGGCAAGCAACAAGCCCATGGTGGTATCTCCGGCCGGGCAGGACGACGCCAGGAAAATTTCGCAGAAGTTTGACCTCGAGCTCTCAGTGCGGAAGACTTTGGTTCGGCTTCCCTTCTCACCATCTGCGAAAACAGCGATCATACCAGTGCTGTACGACTTCAAAGGTCCCGGACTGGAGACTATCATAGAGTCCAACGGAATATCTATTCTTTCCCGGGTCAAGGACTCGAAGGCCCACCTCCTATCAATCGACCTTGCTTCGGAATACGAACTCCGAATCAACGGAGGACTCGAGGACTCCCCCTCGCTAAAATTCAGACTCGCCACACGGCTCCCACTCTCCTACAAGCTAATCCCGTCTTCCATCAGAAACCGAGCCTTCAGATCCGCTGACCGTCCAGAGCTGAACGAGGAGAAACTCGCTCCCGTAGAGTGTCTCAGAGCTCTATTTCTCGCAAGTATCGTGACTGTCGCCGAGTCTCCCGTTCCACGAATCGGATTTTGGAGACGAGGCAAGAAGTTCGCGTTGGCCGTAACCCATGATGTAGAAACAAAGAAGGGCTTGCTGAACGGAAGCCAACAACTTCTGGGGATTGAAGAGGACTTACGGATTCGGTCAACGTGGAACATCATAACGAACCGGTACCCGTTGACCCACCAGATTCTAAACTCCCTAGCAACCTCGGGTGAGATCGGAGGACACGACACAGACCACGACGGACGACTGATCTTCCTCCCGGTTCACGCAAGGATAGAGCGCCTCAGGAGTTGCAGAGAGAAATTGGAGAGGATATCACAGGCCAAAGTTAGAGGGTTCAGAGCCCCGCTCCTCCAACATGACAAAGCGCTCGTAGCAGCCGTGGGAAAGGCAGGCTACGAGTTCGACTCTTCAGTTCCCTCCTGGGAACTTCTCTCCCCAACATCTCTCAAATCTCACGGAGTAGGAACCGTCTTCCCGTTTGAGATAGAAGGAGTCCTTGAAGTGCCGGTCTCTCTTCCCCAGGATCATCAGCTACTTCGCGTAAGTGGCATGACGACCAGGGAAGCCGGCGACACATTGCTACGCACCTCAAAATGGATTCGCGATATTGGGGGTATGTGTACACTGTTAGTCCATCCCGATTACGACTTTGCACTGGAGGACCAAGGCACGCAATACTCTCGAATCCTTCGGACCTTCCGAGAAGATCCCCTGTGCCAAATAATCACTCTAGGAGAAGCAACAGACTGGTGGACTCTTAGGCGTAACGCTTACCTGGAAAACTCAAATGGCGATCTAAGAGTGAGGTCTACCGCAACCCAGGAACAAGTCAAGAATCTGGAAATGGAGGCCGTTACTTCGTACGGCCCCCACGGGTTCTCCGTAGAGCATTTGAACTAGACGAGAGGTCGAGGTCATCGGCTTCGGACAAGAGGGAATCTGACTGTCACTCCCAGAAATTCTCTACTATACTATCCTCTCATTCATGACCTTCGCTTACACTCTATTTCTAGCCCTCCTTTCACGAAATGCGACCTACTTTGAGCCTGCAAGATCTACCCCAGAAGATGGCCCGACTCCCACGGTCTCCATCATTGTTCCCACATACAACGAAGCGGAAGTAATCGGAAGGAGACTAGAAAACATTGCCGAGCTCGACTTTCCACGAGACAAGCTACAAGTGATGGTCGTGGATAGCGCTTCGACAGATTCAACACGCGACATAGTCGGCAGATTTGCCGAAAAGCACAGCAAGGAAATCCAAGTAGCGCTTGTTGAGCAACCGACGCGGCTTGGAAAAGCTGAAGCAATAAACGAGGCGATCCGGCAGTCCAAAGCGGACTTTCTTGTCCTAACGGATGCTGACGTCACCAACCCCAGACAAGCGCTCTCAAACTTGCTAGTGAGTTTTCGAGACAGTACTATCGGGGGAGCGTCCGGGGTCGAGATTCCCATTGGTGAGCACACACTCGCAAGCCGCATTGAATCAGGCTACAAAGCCATCTACACAGCCGTCAGGATGGCTGAGTCTGGGACTGACACCCCATTCATGTGCGAGAGCGAGTTTTCCGCCTACAGAAGGGATGCTCTTCACCCCCTCCGGCCAGGATGCATGTGCGATGATATCGAGTTGACAGTCGCCCTCCGTTCGACGGGGCTTAGGGGAACCTATGTCTCACGAGCTCAGTTCCTTGAACAAGAAGCCGGCACGCTCAAGTCAAAGCTACGTCACAAGCTTAGGAGGGGAATGGCGAATCAACATGCCATCCTCAGAAGCTTGCCCGTATTGTTTGACAAAAGGTTTGGGAAATATGGCAGTATCGTATTTCCCCTCGAGTTTCTCACTCACATAATCTCTCCAGTTCTTGTGACTGCAGGACTGGTGCTCTTGTTGACGATTCTGCTATTGGCGCCCATATCGGGGATCCTTGCGATAATCCTTTCCCTGCTGGCAGCGGTGCCACCGATAACAATCCTCTACGTCTTGACTCGTAGATATGAAACCAGTCGAATGATCGGTCTCCGTGGACGCATAGATTGGATAGCAGGTGCCACCGCTTTTCTCTTTTTCCAAGTTGCCTTGGTGGGAAGCCTCATTCAACTGGGATTTAGGGGACCAAAACTGAAGTGGGAAAAAATCTCCGAAACAAGGACGGAGCCGCCAGGGGAGACGGGGACTTCAGCCCCTAAGAACTGATGGACTGAGACCATGAGACCATCCCCCGAGCTAGAACCATACTCACCTTCGGATACATTGTAGTCAAATTCATGAGAGTCTATGGATAGTCGGGGGACAAACATCTTCCCTAGGCGAGGATTCCTCATTGCGTTGTCAGGGGTAGACGGGAGTGGGAAGACAACCCAAATCGACCTTCTAGAAGACAAGCTGACAGGGACTGAACCTCATCTCTTGAGGATATGGTCCAGGTGGCGTCCGATATCCTCGCTTCCACTTCTTACAGTTCTGCTACGAAAAGGATACGCACAGGTCCATTCCACGAGTAGCATTGGATTCGTGGAGACCCGTATCCCAAGGAACGGCGGGCTGGCTTTTCTCTGGTGCCTTCTCACCCAAGTGGATAATTTCATGAAGACCGCGCTCAAAATAATCGTCCCGCTTTTCCTAGGTTACACGATCATCTGCGATCGTTACGTGCTCGATATGCTGGTAGAGGGAATGGCAGACCTCGGTGATCCCTCAACAAGCAGTAGGCTTGGCTACCGGCTACTTCGTCTACTGCCACGTCCTAACGTTGCCTTCCTCATCGACGTGACCGCCGAATTGGCATTTAACCGCAAGCCTGACCTACCCACCCTAGGCCATTTCACGGAAAGAGTGAGGCTCTACCAAGAGCTTTACAGAACTGTCGGTGTCAGAATTCTGGATGGGGAACAGACCCGCCAAGAAATTCATGGAGAAATCTGGGGGCAAGTTTCAAGGGCTCTGAGATCAACGGGGGGCGTTTACAATTAGGGTCTGCTTCGTAGGGGACGATGTACATCCTCCGTGGAATCATGCCAGCTCTATACTTGCAAAACGACTGATCCAATGCGTATCCCCGAAGGCAGAATGTTTCCTGGCCACAGTACCTTCTCCTCAAAGGGACGACCGTTTCTACGAAACTGTCAAGACGATCTGGACGGCGAGGCCTTCAAGTATTAGAGGCGTAACAGCCGCGCGACTTTCTCTTTCGGCCAGACGAGCCTCACCCGATATTATTCACCTCATAGGTGCTAATGCACTCGTCTTCGCCCCGCTTTCTAAACTGCTGAGGGCTGGGGGAAACATCGTCAGGCACATATTCACGTCCTACGATAGAAGCGACCTGGCGGTTCGCCCAGTCAGATGGTTGGCAAACATGCTATTCATAGATAGCTATGCCTTCACCACTCCTCGAATAGGCCGGTGGGCCGAAGAGCACTCCAAGAGGACAAGAAGATTTCTGGTCAGGCCTCCTATAGACTGCGACCTTTACCGACCGGTATCTGGCCTGAACTCGGGTTTTAGGCTGAACGAGCGGGAAAGGAGCGTACTCTACATGGGTCCGCTATGGAGCTCTAGGTTTCCGGCACTTAGAGTCCTAAAGGCAATAAAACTACTTGCCGACAAGGGGATCAACTCCCACCTCCTCGTTTTGACCAGCGCAAGCCGAACATCGCCGATGGAGTCAGACAGACTCCAGGCCCTCGGGAAGGCTCTGGGTCTAAGCGATCGTTTGACAGTACGGAGGGTAGACCTATCCGAGGGCGAGAGAGTTGCTGCGTATAACTCCGCGGATGTGGTGATTTTTCCATACGTAGGCCCTGTTCCAGAAAGGCTTGCAGACCCTCCCTTTGGAATCCTTGAAGCCATGGCCTGTGCCAGAATCGTCCTAGCAACCGACGTGCTGAGCATATCGGAGGTCTTGAATGATGAAGAAACAGGCTTTGTTGTGAAAGACTCTACACCCGAGGAGATTGCAAAGGGACTATATCGTGCGCTGACAACCGCTGACCGAAACAGAATCGAAGGCAACGCTAGGCAGCGCATGGTGACCGATTTCAGCTATCCTGTGGTTCGTGAGCGTCTAATCAGATCGTATTCATCACTTCTGAAGGAGTAGATTTCAGGCAACGGCCGCCAAGTTCGAGATAGTCAAAGCGTTCCAAGGTCCTTCTTGGTGCTAACCTTCGGGTTTCCCCGGTTAGCCTAGAAGGAGCGCTGGAGTCTACTCTTCTCTTTGGAGAGTGCAAAGCTTCGATAACTCGCGACTAGAGTCATGACAAACGTGAAAGCAGTCAAGACGATCACCGTGGTGGCTGCTTTGAATAATAGGACTGAGCCGAGGATGGTGCCAGAGATAATCGAGACCAGAATGCTGAGGAATATGCTAAGGACAATTCTCTCTAGAATGGTGAGTTCACTTTGGGGAAACACTACCCTAAAGGTCGAGTAGCCGGGCAGGAAACCTAGCAAAGCAAGACCAAGGACCTGCCTAAACAAAACAGAAATTTGGTTAGAAGGGCCGTAGTCGACGAGCAGCAGTTCAGCGCCTGACATAAGAAGAACTAGGTAAACCCACCAGCTATGGAACGGGTCCGTCAGGAATTCGGGAAACGAGGAAGACACTGACGCTTGGAAACCAATGGACCCTTCAGATGAAAGCTGATCCACCAGGTCGACCAACTCCTCGTCGGACCATTTCAGGTCCGCTCTTTTCAAATGGCTTCTCAAGGTGGCGATTGAAGAGGGGCGCTGTTCCCGAATTATTGCTAGAAGCTGTTCTTTCGTTAATGCTGGCAAACTCTAAAGACCCTCCTCCCTACGGATGGCACTAAGATTGCGACCCGGTCTATTTGCTCTTCTGGTCTGGCTACTTCTGGTTTCCTGGATTCAACTCTTGCCAAGGGAGGCCTCGAGCCAGTCTTCCCCCGTCTCCGATTCATGGGCGAAGCTAGTTCAGGCCTTACAGTCTGTCCAAGAAGCTGACAGGCTAGGGGCACCCTCAAACGAAACCGCCCAGCTATCCAGTGAACTGAATCTTGCACTGGCCTACTACGGGAACGCGAGCCAACTATTCTTGAAAGGCAACCTGACAGAATCACACGTCTACGCCCAGCTTTCAATCAAAACATCAAGCAGCGTTATGTCAAAGGCCATCGCCCTACAAAACGAAGCTGAGGGGCAAAGAACGACAACTCAAGCACTTGCTTACCTCGCCGCGTTAGGAACGTCACTACTATCTGCTCTCGTGGTTATGGAATATCATCGAATCCCCCTCTTTCTACGAAAGAGAAAGTTTCTCAAGACAAAGCTTACGTAGGAGACTCCAAGTGAACCGTAGGGTCACTGTATTCCTGGTGCTTTTCGTCTTCTTCCTTTCCATCTACGCAGCAATCGCGTTCTACGCAACTAACCCGAAACCAACGCAACCCTTCATGAGTTTCGACATTCCGGAACTTCTCTCAGGAAGCGTCCAATCCAACGTGACGGTCGCAGTCAATGAAACCATGAACTGGCATCTCGAAGTGACCAACAAGATGGGCTCGACCCAACTCACTCAGACCATTTTCAGAATCGGAAACCTAACCACAAGTGCGCCAAACCAGACAAGCCCGGCGACGACACTCCTCTCCTTGGGTAATTCCACCACAGTCGTCCCAAACGGCAAGACCGCTACGGTCGACTTCAACTGGAAGGTTCTGAGTGTCAGTTCATCGGGAGAATTGGAGTTCCTTAAAATCGAGATTAATGGCCAACAAGCTGTATCGACGGTAGGTGCCGCCCTTGGAAAGGACTTTCGACTGTTTTTCGAACTCTGGACTTTCGACGCCCCATCGAACACGTTTCGATACTATACCTGGCTCCAGGTCTGGTTCAGCGCAGGCCACTAGCACTTGCTCGTATTCTCGTAGGGACGAAGATTCGTATTCTCGTAGAGACGGTCCGTCCCAGTGGAAAAAACAAGGTTGAACTTCATTGCAGCCTGTGATTCAAAGCAAGCTCTCTGACTGAGATAGTAGGACGATGCGGTCCCGTATCTGATAATGTAGAGATTCTCGTAGTAGTCAGACAAGAGTATGTAATTTGCGGATGCATCAGATTGCCTAAAAGTCAGGTTGAACCGTGTTAGAACGGAGCTACCCTCGACAAAACCCCCCTTCAATGTCGACATGTCACTTTGCTGGTCTTTCGGGCTTTCACGTCCGCCGTCCAGGGTTGAATAGTACCAGTAGCCATACTCCCCGAAATTCAGAAGCAGAACGGAATGCTGCCTCAATTCGCCCGCAACGCTGGCTGCGAAGAGTGAGGCTTGAGGGACATGTTCCTCGGGGTCGTTTCCGTTTCTCGTGAGGGGAAGAAGCGCAAGGAAGACTATCATCGCTATCAACAGAATCGCTCTAAAGGGGAAATGCAGGGAACGAGCCCTGATAACGAATATCGACCGTCTCTCCAGCAACCAGGCGATGAAAATCACCACGGGCAAGAGAGAGAAAAGATAGCTCCTCGCGAGCATGTCCGTCCGGACGAATACCGTCAAGGGAACGGTCATCACTGCTACCGTGAAGAGACTCCCAACCAAGGCCTCCCTCCGCAGTAGTCTCAGCCGTGACAGTAAGATCAAGACAAGACCTACAGCCCAGATCGTTACGGATATTGCCTGCTCCGACGTGATTGTGATCTTGTAGCTGTACGCGGGGCTTGAAGGTATCGCTGTACGTGCGTTATGAGAGAGAACAGAGGACAGAGTATTGATTGCGTTCTGGGCAACAGATTCTATGAGATTCCTGGCCTCTATTGCGAAGCTCGACCACCAGAGGACGAAGGACCCTATCAAGGCAGCAAGCACCAACCCAACGTTGGGAAGAAGCTCCCGAATCATCCTTCTTTCCCGGATGAGGGTGAAAACTAGGAACAGGGCTACCCCTGGAATAACCAAAATAGACGTTTCAGGGTGACTCACCACGAACGTGGGAGCCGTAACCAAGGCGATGATTGTCCAAGGTTTAGATCTCGAGGGCCTCTCCAACATCTTAGTGAGAACAAGAGACAGTCCGAGGTACAAAACCAGCTCTAAGCTTTGAGGCGATAGATGCAGCTGAAACCAGAGCGCTCCGAGGAATAGCCCTGTGCTAACCCCAGCATAGTTGGGGGAGTAAATCCGAGCGATCGCATAAACAAACAAAACCATGATAGACGATAGCCCAACTACGTAATACCTCATGAGGCTGAAGCTGTCGATCCCCGGAATCAGAATCAGCTGGGCGAAGAATGTGTAGGCACCCGGGAACTGACGAACATACCAAATGGGAGATCCTAACCATCCTCCATTGTTGATTAAGCCTAGGGTGTTCCCCATGTGCTGATAACTGTCCAGTATCCGCGGCGTATCGTAGACAAACGATGGGAGACCCAACACGTAGAGCGCGACAAGTAGGAGGCTTGAAATTTCCAAGACCGTCTTTAGGCGATGAGATACGAGACGGCCGGAGAAGAGAAGACCCAACGTGACTGCGAAGCCCCACCAGTACGTGAACGGAAGGTGGGAAGCGTAATAGAAAGAATCTGGAGGAAGCGTCGAGATCGTAAAAGTACTTGCAGTGACAATCCATAGGGCAATGCTCTGGGCCAGCAACGCGAGTATTATCAAGAGTGTTCGGAACTCGATTAGTTCGTAGAATGGTCGAAGATACTGAACGTTGACCTGCCTAGTCTGGACCGTTGTAACCGAAGACTCTCGACCCTTAGGGAGGAATCGACTCGAAGAAATCCTACCCTCCACAAGATGGTTTTTGTCCCAATATTCTAGGTTCAAAATCCAAAGGCCAAAGCTTCCCAAGACAACCCCCGAAACTGCGTACAGAACCACCCAGTTCAATACCGACGAAAGCGCCGGGAAATTCTGTAATTCCCAAGTTCCCATGTAGGGATTTGCTTGCCTTTCACGGATAAACCAGTACAGTAGCGCCATAATAGCAAACGCCTGTAGAAAGAACAAGGCTTCGGTTCGCCGCGTTTTCAATTCGAGTTGGCACACCTCAAAGGCACGATCGCTCTATGTCGGAACGTCAGGACGAATGTCTTAAGGAACTCCAAGCAATCTATTAAGTTTCAGTGCTGAGCAATGCTTTTTCTAGCAAACATAAGCCCGACTCAGCTCACATGACGGGGCCTTGAGATGCAGGACAACCCAAGGGACCAACTTCGTTTTGGAGTCATGTGCAACGGCAAAACCTTGCAACAGTGGCAGGCTCAAAGCATTGGAAAAATTCTCGACCTAAGCAGAGTAACACTCACCCTGCTTATCGTGGAACCCGGAGGAAAGCGGAGAATCAGAAAGATTCGTCCTGGCCACTTTCTCTTCCAGGTGTACCGTAACCTCTTCGTGAAACCCCCCGCCCTAAAGCCAGTGGATGTCAATGAGTTGTTCTTGGATATTCCGAGGATAACCTGCGTGGCGTCGAAGAAGGGGCGATTCTCAGAGTATTTCTCTGATGACGATGTGGAAAGAATTCAAAGCTACGATCTAGATTTCATCCTTCGATTCAGCTATGGAATACTGCAAGGAAGAATTCTAAGTGCAGCACGCTATGGAATATGGTCGTTTCACCACGGAGATGAGACCAAGTACCGGGGACGTCCAGCCTGCTTCTGGGAAATCTTCTATGGAGATCCTGTAACCGGAGCTATGTTGCAAAGAATTACTGAACGACTCGACGCAGGCATTGTGCTAAAGAAAGGCCATTTCAGAACCAAGAATACTTCTTACGCCCAAAACCTCCAGCTCGTTTGCAGCGAAAGCTCACGCTGGCCCTCCCAAGTATGCATAGACATCCTCAACGACAAGGCCCCTTATCTCGTCTCCCCCCCGAGCACTACCCGGGCAAAGATATTCAGCCGGCCCCGGAACCGTGAAACCTTCCTCTTCATTTCGAAACTGCTCACCAATCGTTTGATCGGACTCTACCGCCTCTTCTTCCACTATAGTTTCTGGAACATCGGGCTCGTAAATGCGCCCATAGATACCTTTCTGAACCCTGGTTACAAGCCCGAGATCAAGTGGCTTCCCCGACCGAGAAAAGGAGAGTTCAAAGCCGACCCTTTCGGAATTTCCCACCCACCAAACATTCAGGTCTTCTTCGAGAACCTTGACTACCGTGCTCCCAAAGGAATCATTTACACCGCTGAGATTTCAGAGGGGGCCCTCATCAGTGAGCCTAGGACAGTCATTGAGCTGCCCGTTCACATGTCCTATCCCTATCTAATAGAGTATGAGGGTGAAATCTACTGTATTCCCGAAACGAATCGTGCGCGAGAAATCAGTGTCTACAAAGCACAAAAGTTCCCCTATGAATGGAAGAAGAGCACCACGCTGTTGTCGAATGTCATGGCGATCGATAGCACCGTCTTTCAACACCAAGATAGATGGTGGCTGATGTTCACCGACCGAAAGAGAGGAGGAGATGCGAATCTATACGTTTGGTACTCGCCTGACCTTTGGGGTCCATGGAAGCCTCATGCAAACAACCCCGTGAAATCTGACGTCCGCTCTGCCAGGCCGGGGGGAACTCCTTTCACCCATAACGGATTTCTCTATCGCCCTGCACAAGATTGTTCGGAGACAGGTGGAGGGCGGCTTATTATCAACCGAGTAAGTTCGCTCACCCCTACTGAGTTCAAAGAGGAGCCGATAGTAGCAGTGGAGCCTGATAAGAGCGGGCCTTTCCCTGAAGGGCTGCACACATTATCAAAGGTTGACAATTATACGTTGATAGACGGCAAGAGGTTTGGATTCTTTACTATTGCTCTGGTAAACAGTGTTGTCAAGGGAATCAAGCGAACGCTTGATCTCGATGTCTAGCCTTCTGAGGCTGGGAAGCGGAGTATCATTGCATCGATCTGGAAGCCATCAAGAACTCTCCTCTCTGCTCATTCGATCCATCATGTCTGCAACTTCCCTCCGTTTCGCCGGAGTCACTGTTACAACCACGAGACCCTGTGAGGGTTGACCGTAGACTACGAAGGCGTTGTTTGGAGCCTCCAGAATCACAGGGAGAACAAGAAGATCCTCCTCACCTTCCACATAGATTACAGCTTCTCTCCCTCCGACAGCTCGTTTGACAATCTGCCAGGCTTCCAAGTTGATTACTCCTGGAGGATTCTTGACAGAGTATGTGTTTTTCACCGGAAACCTTGATGCCGGGATGTCCTTTCTCATTGACCTATTGTCCACAATTCTGACCCGTACGTCTAGCCCTGCCTTCAAGGTCTCCCCCGAAACAACGTCGCCTACAGTGACAACCATAGGTGGCTTTGCTTTTTCAATGAGATTTTTCAGCTTGGGAATAGTTTCTTCCGGAGGCCCGGTAAAGAGCTCGCCAAATGGAACCTTCAGCCTTTGAAGGTCACTGACGCTAGGTCGAATCAGCATAATCTGCTCCCTCGGTAACCCACCTAGCGAACTATTTGAAAACATAGGGCGGGTTGGGCTGCACTGTGACACGCCACTAGCATCGTTCGACGAAGTCGAAGCCAGGGGGGAGCGTGCGGAGTCCTTTCTACCTTTTCCTCAACATCGCTGAAGTTGCCAATATGGATGGGAGGAGTAGTCCTGCACCGGCATAGAAAATCCAACGGATTCCACCGAAATCCGCCATCCACCCTCCCAGAATGTTTCCGATGGCGAGTCCCAAGCTGAGAACAGTACTGTAAAGTGCGTTGGCGGAGCCTCTCCTAACTTTTCCTGAGATATCGCTGACGTAGGCTAGTATTGAAGGAGCAATGGCAGAAGCCAGGAAGAACAATGGAGCCAGGAAGAGGCTGGTAGGGAAATGCGCAAAGTTGGGGAAAGACCAGCCAAACAATACCAGAAAGCCTACTTCTCCGAGGGCGCCAATTATCATGATCTTAGTTCGACCTATCTTGTCCGAAACATGGCCGAAGATTATTGCACCGACGGCAAACAACCCCCCAAGAACGCCAAGGAAGACGAGAGTCTCAGTCGTCAGGATGAAGTTTGTCTCCTTGAAGGCCTTAGGCAGCAGGAAATACATTCCAAGGATAATGGTCTGAGCTATCCAGACGGGAAGAATTGGGCGTATCCTCGCTCCAATTCTCGGAATCCTCCGAGCCTGCTTGACACTTTCTATCCTTACCGGCTCTTCTAGAAGCTTTATGGCCATTATTCCAGCCACGAGAAATATCGATGAGGTAAGCCAAAAGGCATACGCCAGTCTGTTGGCGAACGAGTTCACGAAAAGGGAACCCAAACCGAAACCGAGGCCATAGCCCCCAAGGTTTGCCAAGTCGAACCCACCCATACTCTTTCCCCTATCGGTTCTCTTGGTCGCATCCCCCAATAGAGTCAGTGAAGTCACCGCCGCGGTAGCTGCAGAAACGCCCATCAGAGCGTGAAGAATCGAGACATTGCGAAGGTCTGTTGTGAAACCTATCGCAGCCGTTAGCCCGGTGATAAGAAGCATTCCTGTCACGTGGAGTTTTTTCCGGCTGAACCTATCAGCCAAGCGTCCCACGGGCATGGCCGAACTGGCTTCCGCCAAAGGGTAGAGAGCGAGTATCAAACCCACCTGGAAACTTGTGGCCGAGAGGTATAGGGGGAAGATTATGGTCACCGCGCCGAATCCTATCCTCGTGAGAAAGACAGCAAGGTAGAGGTAAAGGATCATTCGCCCGTTCTTGTGAGGCATGAGGGTACCATAATCCAAACCTTCACCCTCATCGCGGTTGTAATAGGCTGAATGGTACATTCCTCCCTCTGGGGAGGGAACTGGCCCTGACACCTGTCGCACCAGCCTAGAAACCTAAGCTCTTCACCCAAGCTCGACTAGGAAAAAGCGCTGAATTGGTCCTTCGAGCATCAGGTTTAATCTTGTGCTATGCACCCGTGTTCGGTCGCATAGGCATGAGATTCATTCAATTGGAACCTGGGACATTCATGATTAGGCTCGAAATGAGAGATGACATACTTGGGTCGATTCGGAAATTTGCTGATGCCAAGCGAGTCCGAGCAGCCATGATTGAGGGAATAGGGTCCTTGAACAAGGCCAAGTTAGGACACTACGATTTCACGAGTAAGAATTACAAGTATCAAGTCTTCGAGGAAGACCTTGAAATTCTTAGTCTCTCAGGAAACATTTCCACTCTGGACGGGGCGCCCCTTCCCCATGCCCATGTGACTCTAGGTCGAAGAGATTTCAGCGTAATTGGGGGGCATTTGGACGAAGGCTCGTTGGCAAATATGGTGGAGATAGGGTTGAACGTCCTCCCAGGGAAGCTTGTCAAATCTAAAGACGAAGAAGTGGGTCTTAATCTTCTTCAACTTCCTAAACGGCTCTAGGAAACGCGACGACTCGTCAGGCAATCTAACGTGGCAGGGGGACTGTGGATGACCCATGGGGTATGACGGCCACATCCCTTTCGTACAACCACTTGTCGATGGAACCAAGTGCGTCGTCGATGGACCGGAAGAACTTGATCCTTGTCTTCGCCAGTAGTTCTTCCACTGACCCTGGAGCCTTTGGGGACACTACGATAAGGTCAGCCCTTTTGTCGTCAAGGGAAAGCCGGTTCGGTTTCTGGGAGGCCTCCGTTACCTTACCAGTCTTGGTCCGCTTCTTCAAATCCTCTATTATCTGGTCTGGTTCCATCCGGCCGTATAGTTCCATCTCCGACTTGAACGTCTCCCCCCCGACGCCATCCTCCATCCCGCCGATGAGAATGACGGTTGACTTGGGCTGGTTGTTGGGAATGGTGAGATTCGAAGCGAACGCGGCGGCCTTCAATGCTTGGTAGAGGTTCTTCCCTGTGGGCCCGTCAGCAACGGTCAAGACGAGCGGTGAAGGAGTACTTGTCACAGCGTGGGCTCTACCTGAATAGTTCTCCGCCAATTGCTGGTGGGCGCCGTTCGGATCGCCGTATGCTGCCCTCACCATGCTCCCGTCCTGGTTCAGTACGAAGTCTAGAATCCGATGCTCGATTTTCATAGACTCCTTTAGAACCCGGGGAACTTCGTTCATATCCTCCCGAAGAGCGTTTCCTTTGATCGCGAGTTCTCTGCAGCTGGGATTTCCAATCACGTATCCGTGGTTGGTCGTTATGGTCTTGAGACCTGAGCAGCCAGGCAGCAATGCCTTTGCTCCACCTTCAAAACCTGCGAAATAGTGCGGTTGAACGTTTAGGGTGGAGATCAGCAAATCCCTGTCAAACAACTCTTTGTTGAGCTCTAGAGGGGTACCGCGGCTCGTCACTCCTATCCATTCATATTTACTGCCCGGATTCTTGGTGGAGCTGACCGTGATGCTTTTCTGGTATCGATTGTGAACCTCTTCGCCCAAGACCTTCTTCATGAAATCTGGTTCGGAGGGAATATGGGTGCCCCCCGCGAAAATTATCTTGATATCATCTGTCTTCGGCTCGATCATACTAATGAGTCTTGAGACGAAAGGGGAATACTTTCGAGTGTAGTCTGAGACGATTATTCCAGGGCTCCAGCACTTCTCCCTGTCGAAGGGTTTAGCCCCTACGGGGGCTGACATTCCCTCTTTGAACGCTACATCGATTATTTTTGAGGGAAGGGGGGCTGGCTGGACCCATCTGATCCTCTCCGGGGCGAGGAGCTTCGTCCCTCCGTACTCGTCCAGAACCGAGAGGCCGACCGTGGCGGTCAAGGCTGTTGCTATCGGCTCTCCCGAGCCGATTTAAGCGTTGCAGAAACTGGGTATTCTACCGGGAACTCGATATGTGCCCGTTCACAAAAAAGAAAGTGTCCGCCCTTGATTAGGGCGGATTATAGGCCCGGCCCGTGTTGGAGGAGCTGCTGCTGGTGGATGCTTTGAATGTATAGCCGAGGAAGCCGCCTATCAGGCCTAGAATCAGCCCGAGAATGTTCATTGAGATCAGTGAAAAGACCAGCACCAGTATGGATCCAAGCTTTCGTTGAGCCGAGTTATTGTAGAGAAGCCAAGCGCCTACGATTGTTACGAAGCCTGCAAGAGTGCCCCAGATTTGAACCATAGAAGTAAGGGTTGGGTCAGTGATGAGCTGCAATGGTGAAGAAGTCAATAAGAACGCGCCGAGTATGGTGACGAGCCCTGCGATTATTGAAGCTGCGAAGGCTGCAGTAGGCTTTGGCTGAGTGCTTGTTGCCAAGTCTTATCCTGACAAGTATGGCCTGGGGCCAAATCTATCAACAAACTGTAACCCGGGCAAGGTTCGGCACGTATGACCCGGCAAAGCGGGGGCTAGAATCCTGCAAAACAAGCTCGAAGGAAACCTAGGAGAGAACGGTAAGCGTGGAGATGCCGGTTGTTCAGCATATCTTATCTATAGCCTCTCCTTTCTAAAGGCAAATTCGGCTCAAGGATGAGGGGCGAAAACCTGTGGATAAGATCGATAAGAAGTATTTTGGAGACGCCATCCTCGTTATTGTCCTCCTTCTGATCACGATTGGAGCCTTCATCAGATTCCCGAACCCCTCAGTGCTATTCGCCGGCTCGTTGGCAATCACTTTTTTTGTTGTCGCCAACATCCTATTATCAGGCTGAGGCCTTTGCCTGTCCGACACGAATACGTCTGCGTCTCCTGCGAAGCTGTTTCTTCCTCGCCTTTGATTTCACACGAGTTCTTAGTGCGACAAGGAGCTTACGAACCTCCCCCGCGTAGGAAGCTCTAGGCCCCCTAATATGCCGGTCTGCGAACACTGAGAAAGCGAGCCCGGCCCATGCGAACCAGAGGGGGGGCCCCTGCTGGTTGGAGGCCAAAGCGGGAATGAGAAGAAGAAGGTCGGCGAACCCCACTGTGGTTCCAAGTCCAACAAGCTCCTTGCCGGACCGAACGTGGCCTTTGAAGCAGAGAATCCCGCCGATGAATATGGTTATGCCGCTGAACTGGACTAGGATGGACATCGTCCCCGCAAGGATGCTGAAGACGGTAACCTGACCCCCCGGGGACAATTCTTGGAAGAGGGTTGCCCAACCGTTGGTGGCCTGGGCCGGAAGAACTGCGATTAGGGCTTGCCGGGTAATAGCGAGAATTCCGCCCCCGAGCATGGCTAGTGAGCTGGAATAGCGATTGTCAATGTTAACGAGAGCCAGGGGTTCCTGCCCTGTTTTCAGATAGGAGATTTCTGCTAAAAGGGTACGGATACCCTAGGCGGTGACTCCGAGAACAACTTAACGACCATCTTACAGCTTGATTTCAAACGCTTCCGGACGTTCAGATTTCAGCATGCGGCCAATGTTCAGTCTTACCTGGTCGAGGTTGATGCCGTTATAGGTTTCCTGAGTTCCAAGCTTGGCAATCGCCTTGTTCAGCATTCTAATGGAGATATTATTCTCATCTTTTTGGGCATGGACAAGTGCTGCAGCGGTGAGAATCAGGCCCTGAATGATATCTCGTTCGATTGCCTTTGAGGGATGCCATATCTGTTCCAGCACTTCGTGACATTCCCAGAACCTTTCCTGGTTGAAGAGGCGGATTCCCTCGCCCAAGACTTCCAACTTCTCTCCGGGCGGGGGAGGTGGTTGGTCCAAAGGCTTCAACGTCACCATTGTTCCAATTCTGGAGTCGAGCGCTGATTTCCGAGAGTCAAGCTCGCCGGCGTCCTTGGCGAACAGGTCAAACTCTATAGCTTGTCTGCTGACACGAAGGTTACCGATGGCCTCTCTGGCCCCGAACATGTCGCGTATCGTCTTTGCGATGTGCCTCGCATCTCGCGGATCATAGCCTGCCTTGTTGGCAATTCTGGCTAGGTATCTTGCCAATGCCCTGACCCTTCTATCTAACTAATCAAACCCGTGCTCTCTCAATAGTCTGATTCGAAGCAGTTCCTCGCCGGTTAGAGGGGAAAGCTCCGAGGCTTTCAGGTCCTCCCCCGCTTGCTCTGCGTTCTTTACCCCCGGAATGGTCACCGAAACTTCTTTGTGGTCCAGAACGAAGCGTATTGCGGCTTGGGCAAGAGTCCGCCCAAGATTCTCCAAGAACCTCAACTTTTCAACGGCCTGAACTAGGTTGAGAACGTATTCCTTTGGGAACTGGTGGCGTATGTCTCCGGGGGAAAATGTTTCCTCAATTCTGTGTTTTCCAGCGAGGAAGCCGTTTGCCAAAGGTTCTCGGGCAATGATGGCCACACCCTCCTCTTCTGCGACTTTGAAGAGCTTGTTCTTCGCCTCCTGACGAAGAAGGTTGAAGACTACTTGGATAGCCTCGGGCTTTCCAGTCTTCATAGCTAAGAGTCCTTCTTGTGGGTCGTGGATTGAAACGCCATAGTGGCGCACCAGGCCAGCCTCCTTGAAATTCTCGAGGATTGTAAAAAGTCCTGGGTTCTTCAGAAGCTGAAGGGGCGGGTTATGAAGCTGGTAGAGGTCAACATGACTTGTCTGCAGCCTCTCGCAACTTTTCCTCAATGCGAATTCCATATAGTCGGCTCGGAAGTTCAAGCTTGGAGGCTTGTGATAAAAGTCCCCTCCTACTTTCGTCGCGATGATCACATCGCCGCGGGTTCCTTTGAGTGCTTGGCCCAGCAACTCCTCGCTGTGGCCGTGGCCGTACACGTCAGCAGTGTCGAAGAAGTTGCAACCCGAGTCTAGAGCAGTCTTTACTGCAGCCAGTGAGATTCTGTCGTCTGTTGGGCCATAACTATTCCCATAGGCATTTCCTCCTATGGCCCAGGCCCCAAAGCCCACCTCGCTGACCTTCAGCCCTGTTCTACCGAGCAGTCTGTACTTCAGCTGTGACACCCCCAACCTGTCTCTTGCTCGTGCACATTTAGCTTCAAGAAAGCCATTTTTTCGCTCTAGCTTCTGGTGCAACTCCTACTAGAAGACTGGGCAGAGCGTAGTTTGTCAGGTAGCCCATCTCAAGCTAAAGAGTCCAAAACTCTCCTCTCTTTTCCTAGGTTTCAACAAGGATATCCCTCCAGGGAGACCCAGCGGCTCTTCGAAGAGCGGAAGCCGTCGAGCACTGTTGGTTCTTTATGTCAAGCCAAGACGATAGCATGACAAGAGTCTACAGTGCTCTCGGGAACCCGACAAGGAGAGAGATAGTCGATATTCTAAGGTCTCGGGGGAGAGCCGGCTTCAAAGAACTCCACGAGAACGTAAAGACCAGTGTCGGAGCCTTGTACCACCATCTCGATGCGCTGGAGGGTCTTGTGGCTCAAGAAGCTGACAGGAAATACGTCCTCACGGACCGGGGGCGAGCCGCTATGGACGCTCTCAGCTTGACCGAAGAAAAAATCGCGACGGGAATCATTCCACCCAGGCTGAAAGATACGAGGCTTGGATTTATTGCCAAGGAAGCCCTCTTTGGAAGATCGGTCTTCCAGTACCTCAGCCAAGAGTCTCTGAGGAGCCTCCCCCTCGCAATCCTAATAGTTACAATCGGCGGTTGGGTATCGTTTCAGACAAACCTGGAGCCACTCCTCTTGTTCTATGTCAGCCCTTCGTCCGGAATCAACCGAACCTGGTTAGCGCTCCTATTCCCTCTAGGATGGATGGCGACATTCGCCATTGCAGACCTTCTGAGTTTCGCCATCTTCAAACGCAGGGGGGGCGACCTAACCCTGCTGACAGGAACCTCTTTCGCAATGCTTCCCCTTCTCGTTGTGCCTGGAATGTTCTCGATTGCGCAATTCCTGTCCCTTCCCCTCACCACAGAAAACTCCCTAGTCGTGTTGCTCCCGATCGTTCTTCAAGTGTGGGTGATCTGCCTACTCTCAAGCGCCATCTCAGTCTCTAAGGGGTTGAAGATGGAAAGAACGGCGGTTGTGAGCCTCGGAGTCATCTACCTTAACATACTAGCTCTCCTGGCCTCCCTTGAGCTGGGAATATTCTAGTCGACTAGAACTTGATTCTGACGGTGTTTTACTACTTCTACTAGTGTAGAAACAGTAATTTCGGCTTCTTTCGAAGAAAAACGCCTAAATCCTGTCGCAATCATATGATATGCTGGAAAAACGGTAGGGGTATGACAAAATGCTCAATCGAAAAGCTGCATTGGTGCTCGGAACCTTCCTAATAGGAATCATGGCTCTCGCAGTACCCTCTGTGGCTGCTGAGGATCCCGTCGGATCAAGAGATGCTACGAACAGTGTCACCTTTAGCAGTGGACCGCTAACGGGCCTTTTCGATGGAACCGTACCTCATCTCAGGTTCTACGCGAGAAGCGATGCGGGCCGCACGGTGTACCAGGTCAATTTCAGGGCGCTGATCGAATTCTCGTTGAACAGCTCTGGGGATGGAACGTTCGAAAGCCCTGAACTGGTTGGGCGTGCGGACTTTGACTCTGGGACATGGACCCCCAGTAACTTCTACCCTGTGAAGGACTCGAATGGAGTTGTCATTGGGATTGGGTTCAACTTCACCCTTAACAGCCCAATCCAGATTGAAGAGCGAAGCGGCCAACCAGCCGCACTACAACCTGGCGACGTGGTGCTCCGGATCCAAGCCTACAATGCAACTAGGACTGTGAAAGTCAACGGACAAGACGTCACCATTAACACTGCTGAGATGAAGATCGACTTCGTACTGAGAAACTGGCCCTTCGTCTCTTCCAGTGACAAGGTGGCCCTTCAGATCAACATGCACAGCGACTTTAACCACTTTGACCTCAACGAGGCCACGGGAACACAGAGCGTGGACGCGACCCATGACGAGGGAGCCCTGGTGGTGGAGCACGAATTCCACGAGACGCGTGGTGTGCAACAGGAAGTCCGGTTCGCATCTGGAATCGTGACGTCCAGCAGAAACATCGGCTTCTTCCACTTCGTCAACACAGCGACCATAACTGATAACTCTGGGCAGTCCCACTCAGTTCCGGTGACCGCGGCTTACAAAGGCGAAAGAGAGGGCGCGGAGACATTCTTCAAACTCTACCTTGCCTATCCGTACTTCTCCACGGGGGCTACGCTAGTTCATGATCCAAGCGTGGGCCTCGCCGGAGGATTCCCCACCCTCTTCCTCATCGTGGGCGGTGCTGCTGTAGCGGGACTGGTGGCGGTAGTCGTCATCAGGCGAGGACACGTCGAAATCCAGAACGATTACGGGCGCAACTAGAAGACCACGAGGCGGTTTGAACCGCCTCACTCCTTTGTTTTTCTCGCCCGTCCGAGATGATGTTGGAAAGATACCTACTTTTGGCTCTTGCTTATCCAGCTGAGGGGATAGTTGGGGTCGTCGAGTTTTTCAGCGTTAGAGGTCAGCATGAGGGGCCTCCGGGTCTCTATCATTATTGCTAGCTCGTTGGTCGATTCCTTTCCAAGGCTGGCCTCCATCGCTCCCGGTTGGGGCCCATGGTGAACACCCCTTCGGTGCAGAGTGTAGGATCCCACCTCGATGCCTCTCCGGCTGCTGAAATCGCCGCTCACGTAGTACAGGATTTCGTCGCTGTCAATGTTGCTGTGATTGTAGGGCACCGTCACTGCGAGGGGGTGATAGTCCAGTTTTCTCGGCACGAAGGATAGAACATCGAACCCGGCTGCCTCGAAGGTCTGGTGTACTGGCGGCGGCTGGTGCACTCTTCCGGTTATCGGTTCGAAGTTGTTGATATTGAAGATCCAAGGATACAGGTAGCCGTCCCAACCCACCACGTCGAACGGGTGGAAGTCGAAAAAGTATGACATGAGGGAATTGTCTATCTTTATCCTGACCTCGTATTCTCCCTGCTCGTCGTGGTCGATGAGCTTCCCTGGACGTCTAAAGTCCCTGTCACAGTATGGGGCCAGCTCCGTTAGCTGGCCGTAATCGTTCCTATACCGGCGAGGCACTTCGACGGGTCCCCCGGACTCGGTTATGAGGAACCTGTTGTCCTTGCCTTCAAGGGTGATTCGGTATGTGGTTCCTCGAGGCACCACGATGAAGTCTCCGTCGTGAAAGGGCAAGATTCCAAAGACGGATTCCAACGCACCTTTTCCTTGGTGTATGAAGTAGAGTTCGTCTCCCTGAGCATTTCTAAAGAACCAGTCCATTCCTTTTGTTGGACGGACTGAAGAAACGAAGAGGTCTTCATTGTAGAAGAGGGGTTGACGGGCTTCCACCGGGTCGCCTGTGGCTTCAATGCTCTTAGTCCGTACGTGGTGGTGTCTGTGAATATCTGGATGCCAAGGTGTTATTGTTAGGTCCTTGACCTTTTTGATGTGGGAAACTTGAGTGGGAGGATTATGGTGGTAGAGGGTGGAGTATACTCCAGAGAAGGCTTCCGTCCCGAAAATCTCCTCTTGGAAGAGCCCACCGCCCGGCTTTCTGAACTGGGTGTGGCGGGTGGGGGGCAGTTTTCCGAGACTGTAGTAGCTAGGCATTCTGAGTCTCGTTCCTCTAGAGTCGTATAACTTTGTTTGCCAGGGTTCCCAATCTGTCCACCTCGAGCTCCACGACATCTCCGGGTTCCAGCCATCGGTGTATTTTTGTTCCAAGTTCCAGTATGCACCCTGTGCCGACGGTGCCCGACCCAAAGACGTCTCCGGGCTGGAGCTGAACTGACTGGGATGCATGAGCAACCATCCGGGGAAAAGACCAGTACATCTTGTCCATGTTTCCCCGGCTCAGAGACTTTCCGTTCACACTAGCCTTCATTTCAAGCCGGAACTTGCCAGGGCCAACTAGCCTGTCCTCAAGCTCGTCCCGTGTCACCAGCCAAGGTCCTAGGGACGTGGCGAAATCCTTTGCTTTTGCCGGGCCGAGCCCGATCTTCATCTCTTTCTGCTGAATGTCCCGGGCGCTCCAATCATTCATTATTGTGTAGCCTGCGATATGGGATTCGGCCTCGTTCTCGGGAATGTTTTCGCCGGCTTGACCGATAACGCAGGCGACTTCCAGCTCGAAATCCAGGGCTTTCGTGTATGAGGGATAGGGAACGTCTTCTCCGGGGCCGAAGATCGAGGTAGGGTTGGAATAGTAGAAGGCTGGGAACTCATACCATTCCCTGGGCATCTCGAGTCCGCGTCTGGCCCTTGCTGCCTTCACGTGGTCCTCGAAGGCGTAGAAGTCGCGAATCGTTGACGGGCGTGGGATGGGGGCCCGTACAGTCACCGACTCGAGCTTCCTCAACGTGCGCTGATCGCTAGGTTTCATCCTGTTGAAGAGTCGCCAAGAGAGGTTCTTGATGTCGTCCAATAACCTCGGACCCTTCTCTAAGAGGGCGAGAACCGTCGGAATGTCTCCGGGAAGCCTCAGTACCGTCTGAGGCACTTTGATTTCGAGCTTGCGGGCGCCGTCAGCAACTTCCCCAGCATCCAAGACCCACTCTCCCCAGAGGATTCCAGCCCGCGTCTTGCGCGGATTCTTCTTTTCGCTGTAGGTGACTAGTTTCATACTCGGGTTAGAGGTTTCCCCGCCGGGCCTGTTCCTCCTCGATGGACTGGAAGAGGGCTTTGAAGTTCCCCTTTCCAAAGGACTCGCTTCCCTTACGTTGGATGAGCTCAAAGAACAGTGTTGGCCTGTCCTGGAGGGGCTTTGTGAAGATTTGGAGCATGTACCCCTTGTCGTCCTTGTCGACGAGTATTCCGAGTCTTTTCAGGTCCTCGACCCGTTCGGAGAGGCCTCCGACCCGCTTAGGAAGCTCCTGGTAGTACGCGTCTGGAGTACGGAGAAACTCAATTCCCCTCTCAGCCAATCGGCCAACAGTAGACACAAGGTCATCGGTTGAAATGGCAAGATGCTGCACTCCGGCTCCCTTGAAATAATCCAGGTATTCTTGGATCTGGGATTTCCGCTTTCCAGGGGCTGGCTCGTTGATGGGAAACTTGACTGTGCCGGTCGGGTTTCTCATAACTTTTGACCGGAGGGCTGAATACTCGGTGCTGATGTCCTTGTCGTCGAAGCTGATGAGCTGGGAGAACCCGAATACCTTTCCGTAGAACTCCACCCAGAAGTCCATCTTTCCCTCTTCCACATTGGCCACCACATGGTCCACCCGCTTTAGCCCGACGGCCTCAGAAGTTTCCTTCAACGGAACATATCCGGGGGCGAAAAGGCCATGGTAGTCGTGGCGGTTGATGAAAGTGTGGACAGTATCGCCGTAGGCGGCGATCGCGGCTCCTGTTAGGACTCCATGCTCGTCTTTCAAGGTCTTGGGAGAGGTTAATCCCTTAGCGCCCCGCCCGAGGGCTTCCTTGTACGTCCATTCCACATCCTTGACTTTCAACGCAATATCCGCCACCCCGTCGCCGTGGGTCATGACGAACCTTGAGATGGGATGGTCGGAGATTAGGGCGGACGTGAGTAGGAGGCGCATATCCCCCTGCTGAAGCAGGTAGGAGGTCTTGTCCTTGACTCCCGTTTCTGGCCCGCTGTATGCTATGGGTGTGAACCCGAAACCGTTCTTGTAAAAGTATGAGGACTGTTTTGCGTTGCCGACGTAGAGCTCCACGTAGTCTATTCCCTCGATCGGAAGTGGGTCAGCTTTCAACCTAGGTCCAGCCCTCGTGAAGGAACAAGGGGGCTTTTAATTCATTCTATGGGGGGATCAGATGGTCATTTGATGTGTGCTAGAAAGTCTAGCACTAGCTTCTCAACCTCGCCTGGGGCGTCCTCTGGAACGAAGTGTCCCGCGTTCACTCGCTCTAGCTTGGAACCATGAATCATCTTGGACAATTTCTCAGCGTAGAGAGGCCCCGCCTTTCCCGTTCCCCAAACGATTAAGGTTGGAATTCTCAGGTTTGGAAGAGCCTCCTCTATCTCCTTCATGGGCCTGAAACTTGGATGAGTGGACGAGTCGGGAAACATTCTCGGAAAGGCCTGGTATACCTTCTTTGAAAAATCGTCTGGAAATGGAGCCCAGTAAGCCTGCATTGTCCCGTCCGAAATCCCCTCCGGGTGAACTGATGATTCTTTGATGACTGCAGGAGTTATCCTATCGGCCACATTTGCCGGAATGCGGAAGTCGGTGGTGAGAAAAGTGTTTGTCATGATAAGGCCTGCGATGTTGTCTTGGTGGCGTACCGCGTATTGCATTCCGAAAGGTCCGCCCCAGTCGTGCACTATGAGAACGAGGTTTCGCAAGCCGAGGGACTCGATGAAGGCTGAGACTATTCGAGCATGATGAGGAAAGTCGTGCAGGCTGGGATTGGGCTTCTCCGATTTTCCAAACCCCATCAAGTCGAGGGCCAGGGTTCGCTGGCCCGCGGAAACGGGGGGAATTAGGTGTCTCCACAGATAAGACCAAGAGGGGTTTCCATGAACCATGAGGACGGGACAGCCTCCAGAGCCTTCATCCAAGTAGTGGATGGCTAGCCCGTCGAGGTGGACCCATCTCTCTTGGAAGGGGAACCCTTCGAAGGACGGCCAGGCCTGCCTAATCATCGGTGAACCATTCCCTTGAACAGGGCTTAAACTGCCGAAGTCACGACACGCGGGGTTCGGGATATAGGATTACTGTTACGAACACTCCTAAGCACAATATGGGGCGCTGCTGCACTCGGCTGGTAGCCTATCAAAACCGTAATATCCGCAACTTTGTGGCTTGTAACATTGGCTTAGACTTTGGACTGGGGAATGCAGAACAGACTATCGAGAATAATCAGAAAGGAAACCGGCCGGACCGTAATGCTCGCTGTGGACCATGGCTACTTCATGGGGCCCACCCATAGACTGGAACAGCCCCGGAAGACCATTGAGCCCCTCTTGGCCTACGCGGACGGCTTGATGCTTACCCGTGGAACCCTCCGAAACTGCGTAGACCCGAAGGCGAACGTTCCAATCGTTCTACGGGTTTCTGGGGGCGCTAGCATCGTCTCCAGCTCATTGTCCAACGAGGACATCACAACGTCGGTCAGAGATGCAATTCGCCTGAACGTGGCCGCGATGGCTCTTTCAATCTTTATCGGGTCTGAGCATGAACACCAGACCCTGACCAACCTGGGTAAACTGGTGAATGATGGGGAGGAGCATGGAATTCCGGTGTTGGCTGTGACGGCGGTGGGGAAGGAGCTGGAGAAGAGAGATGCTAGATACCTTGCCCTGTCCTGCCGGGTGGCAGCTGAGCTGGGGGCCCACTTTGTGAAGACGTACTACTGCGAGGGTTTCGGGAAAGTGGTGGAGGGCTGCCCGGTGCCATTGGTGGTGGCTGGGGGGCCTAAACTTGAGACGGAGATGGACGCGTTTCAACTGGCCAGCGATGCTGTTGGGGAGGGTGCTGTTGGGGTGGATATGGGCCGGAACATTTGGCAGTCAGATCATCCCGTGGCCATGATCCGGGCCGTGAGGGAGATTGTTCATGGGAATGCGAGCGTTAGGGAGGCGAATGAGTTGTTCGAGGAGGCGAAGAAGCGTAAAGAGCCGGTTCTTGCCAGGCCGGTACGGGCAAGCTGAGAAACCGGGCTTAGAACAGATACTCCCTACCCGTTCCCCGAGTGATTCCCATGAGGGAAAAATGCGATTTTCAAGGTTCTTGGCGCATCATTCCACGGTTTTCGGGCTGTTCTTGACCTCGATTTGCGGGTGGGGAAACCTTGATGTTGGTTGACGCATAGCCTGGGGGTTGAAGTCCGCTTGACAAAGAAACTCTTCTGGGATGAGCCCTACAGCCGCGAATTCGAGGCTAGGGTTTCTGAGGTTGATGGGACCAATGTGGTGTTGGACCAGACCCTGTTCTACCCGAGAGGTGGCGGAGTCGCCTGTGACACGGGTAGCCTGGGCGGGGCAAAAGTTATCGAGACGACAAAATCGGAGGAAAAGATTCTCCACCGGCTTGACTCCCAGCCTAGCTTTGGAAACGGGGAGACTGTTTCTGGACGGGTGGACTGGGAGCGAAGGCATGGGCTGATGCGGATGCATACCGCAGGACATCTTCTCAGCGCCCTTTTCTTCGACCGGGCAAACTGTCGAATCACGGGCAACCAGATCGAGGTGGGCAGGTCGAGGATGGACTTCAACCTTGAATCCTTCGACCGGGCCCGGATCGAGGGCTACGTAGAAGAAGCAAACAGGTTGATAGCTAGAGACGCGCTTGTGAAGACGTATTTTCTCGGCCGAGAGGAGGCGTTGAAAATGCCTGAGCTTGTGAAGC
>WNGL01000182.1_pt1 | contig 93739 bp, 96 predicted proteins | sample 5400591 | NCBI WGS metagenome assembly WNGL01 (sample SAMN13153377, study PRJNA577476) | soil metagenome | isolation source: 80 cm soil or saprolite under Garry oak tree replicate 1 | place: USA:California | collected 2016-06-15 | reverse complement strand
CTCCCTCACCCCGTTTCGCTCGGTGTCCCGAGAAGCCTCAGGGCGGATCCGAGCGGAACGGGGATTTCAGGGGTGCTCGACTTTTCGACCGGCGTTTCTCAGCCGCCGGGTGTTCGAGTTTTCAACCGGCGTTCATACCAGTCGGGGCTTTTGCGTCTCCTGGGTCAAAACCGGGCGGCGCGGGCGTCGACTCCTTGCCCGCAGCGCCGCGACTGGCGCGCCCGGATTCAGCTGTGTTTTCGACTCGCCCCGCGAAGACGCATTCAGCCCGTCACCCTCCCGTCAAAGGGTGCCGGGCTGACGCGTCTCTGACCTGCACGTTCGCGGCAAGTATGCGGCCAGGATCACGCCCAACGCGCTGAGCGGTCACGTGCGGCGTTTTCAGGCCTGGTGCGGGGGGGTCTGGACCTTGGAACGCGTATAGGCTTCCTAGCGCCTCGCCAACCGACGGTCGACCGCGTCGAGGATCTTGGCCCGCAACTCGTCCTTGTCCAAGGTGCGGAACGCTTCCGACGCCGTCAACTCGGCTTCGACCTCCGCGCCAATCACAAGCCTCGCGATCTGGTCATCGGTGAACTCGGCGGTCAGCTGCTCGGCCATCTCGAACACGTCGCCGGGTCCTGGCCGGTCGCGACCCTCGGCGTCCAGCCGTCCGTACTCGTCCGCGCTGAACTCCGGTCGCCATGTGATTGACACCCGGTCGCGAGGGTGCACGTCGTTGCGCTGGCCTGCTCCACGGACGGTGACGCGCTCGACGGTCGCGTGGATCAGTTGACGGGCTCCATCGAAATCCTCAGGTGGACGGTGCATCCGGGCGACGAACTCGTGCACCGTCTCCTGAGCGGCGCGGCGGTGTGCCAGGTCCGCCAACTGACGGCGAAGGTTAACGCGCTCTCGGTTGACCTCGTCCAGTGCGATCTTGAGCGTCTGGGCGTCAATCAGGTCGAGCGCGTAGTCCCGCCGCTTGTTGCCGTCTCGCGCCTCGACCGAGGCCAGCCGCTCGCGGAGCGCCGTCTCCTCGGCGGTCAGGTCCGGACCCTCGGCGGGTAGCTCGGCCCGATTGGTCTCGACGGAGGCGCGGACATACTCCTCGACGTTCGCCGCCTTGATGTACGTCCGGCCGCACCCGCCATCCTGTTGGTGGCACCGGTAGTAGAGGCCGCGGGCGCGCCCGACCCGAACGCCGTACATCCTGCCGCCACACTCGCACCGGACCAACCCGTTCAGCATGAAGTGCTTGCGGTTGAGACCCTCGCGGTTGGTCAGTCTGCGCGGGTCCATGAGGATGTCCCGGACTCGGATAGCAATGTCACTATCGAGGATGACGGGAGCCTCACGGTTCATGATCCGTTCGCCGTCCGCAATGAGGACGCGGCGAATCGAGACCGCCTGGACCGGTGTCCCCTTGCTTGTGTGGACGCCAGCCTTATCCCACAACTTCACGATGCTCCGGATGGAGGCACCCTCGTTCGCGATCAGCCGAGCGGACTTGCGGATCAGCCGCCGCTCGGTCTGGCGCGGTGTGACGCCATCCGGCTCGAAGCCGTAGGCGCGCGGTCCACCCGAGCGGGACCGTCCCGCATCGCGCATCCGCTCCCGGTGCGCCTTGCTGCGCTTGCTTTTCGTTTCGGACTCCGACTGCGCCTGACCGGCGTGGACGTAGAAGCCCCAGTCGAAGTCGCCATTACCTGTCGTCGTATCGATGGACTGGTCGTACGCGACGACATCGACCATTGCTTTGAACCCGAGTGCCTTGATGGCGTCGCGGTACAACCTGTCCAGGTGCCGGACAATGACGACGTCCACCTTGCCCGCGAGCACATCAGTCAAGAGCCGTTGGAACTCGGGACGCTTGCCACCATCCTTGAATGCCGAACGTCCGGCGTCCACGTACGTGTCATGCACAGACCAGCCGCGAGACGCCGCCAGTTCGGTGCCCTTGTCCCGCTGCTGGTCGAGGTTCGCTTGCTGGGCGACCTGCCCGTCTGCCAGTTCCTCGACTTGGGATAGCCTGGCGTAGATGGCGGCGTGCATGGATTCTCCCGTCTCTCGGTGGTCTGTGAGTGTAACAGAAGACCAACGGTGAGATCGGTCACCAGCACGGCCGGCGGGCTGTCCGGGACGAACAGCTGCGGCGCCATCGCCTCCGCCACCCGATCGACGAACGGCTTCCCCAGCCGGTCCCCCAGGCCGCCGCCGACGATGATGGCTTCGAGGTCCAGCAGGGTTTTGGGCCGAGGCCAGCCCGAGGCCCAGGGCCCACACCGCCTGGTCCACGAGCCGCGTGGCCATGGGGTCGCCCTCCTTCAGCGCGGCGGCGATCACACCGCTGGTCAACCGGTCGCGGCCCTTCTCCTCCATCACCTCGAACAGGACGGTCCGGCGGCCCCGGGCCTGCCACCGCCGGGCGGTCCGTTCCATCGAGCCGCGACCCGCGTAGGCCTCCAGGTGCCCGCGCCGTCCGCACGAGCACCTGCGTCCGCCGTCCTTCACCACGGTGTGCCCGATCTCGCCGGCCGCGCCCCGGCCCTCCCGGAGCCTGCCGCCCAGGACCAGCCCGCCGCCCACGCCGGTGCCCACGAACACTCCGAGCAGGTTGCGATAGGGGCGGCCCGCGCCGCGGCGGAACTCGCCCAGGACGGCGACCCGCACGTCGTTGTCCACCACGACCGGAACCCTCCGTAGCCGGCGGGACACCAGCGGTCCCAGCTCCACCGGTCCTCGAAGCCCGGGACGTTGGGGGACAGGGAGACCGCCCCTGCCTCCGGGTCGATCTCGCCCGGCGAGCCGATCCCGACACCGCGCAGGTCGCGGGCCATTGCGCCGGCCTGCTTCAGCGCGTCGTTCACCGTGGACACGATGGCGGTGATGACGTCGGCGGCGCCGGTCTGGGCGTGGGAACCCGGGCGCTCCCCACGACGGCCCGGGACCGGACCACCACCGTCTGGATCTTGGTCCCGCCGAGCTCGACCCCAGCCGTGAGCTGGCTCACCGCCGAATGGTAGCCCCGGGATGCTCGGCCGGACTCATCCTGCCCCGACGGCCTCGGTCAGCAATGCCCGATCGTGCAGGTACGTGAGGAGGCCGCGGGCTTCGTCCGCGGAGACCCAGCGCAGCTCATCGACCTCGTCCGTCGGGTGAAACGACCCTTCCCGGGGAGTCATCGTCCAGTACGAGACCACCTTGGGGCGGTCCTTCCGGTCCCGGTACCGGATGCTCGACAGGGGTCGACCGAGCTCGCACCGCATCCCGGTCTCCTCCTCGACCTCCCGAAGGGCGGCGTCCTCCTCACGCTCGCCGGGGAGCAGCTTGCCCTTGGGGAAGCTCCAGTCGTCGTAGGCAGGCCGGTGGACCAGCGCGACCTCCCGGTCGCCGTGTGGCCCTCGGCGGAGGACCACGCCACCGGCCGCCCTGATCAGGTCGATCGCCGCCGCCCGCCCATCGGCCCCGAACCCTACCGGAGACGGCCGGCCACAACAGGTCGAGCTGGGCCCCGAACGGACGCACTATGCTCGGCCTCAGCGATGGTGCGATCCGGGGCCGCGTCGGGCCGAGAGGTCGAGTGGCAGTTCGACGCGCTCGACGTGCGGCCGGTCGAACGGTGGCTCCAGCAGTACGTGGCCGGGCCCGGGAGCGACGGCGGGCCTTCGACGTCCGGGAGCACCGGCTCCGGCACCGGCACCGGCTCCGCGCATTTCACCGTTCGCCCCGAACCGGCGCGGTCCCAGGTGGACGTGTATGCCGACACCGACGACTGGCGCCTGTTCCGGGCCGGCTTCTCGCTCCGGGTGCGCCGCCACCGCCGGGTCGCCGAGGCCACCCTGAAGTCGTTCGCGCCGTACAGGGGCGGCCTCCGGGACCGAATCGAGATCAACGAGGCCGTCCCGGGCCTGGACCTCGAGGAACTCCCCGGGACTGGTGGTGAGGTCGGACGGCGCGTCCGGGCGGTGGCGGGCAGCCGGCCGCTCCAGCGCACCCTCGAGGTCCGGACACAGCGGCGAACCTACGCGCTCGAGGTGGACGGCCGGGCCGTGGCGGAGATCGCCCTGGACCGGACCAGCATCCGGGCGGTGCCCGGCCAGGAGCCCGCCCGGCTCCGGCGGGTGGAGGTCGAGCTCCAGGCGGACCAGGCCGGCGCCGTCGACGCATTCGTACGGACCATGGCCGAGCAGTGCGGCCTGCGTCCCGCCAGGCTGTCCAAGTTCGAGGCCGGCCTCATGGCCCTGGGCCTGGAGCCTCCTCCGGCCCCCGACCTGGGGCCGGTGGAGCCGGGTCCGTTGCCGTCCGTGGGCGGGCTGGCGTTCGCGGTGCTCCGGCGGCACTTCGCCGCATTCCTGTTCAACGAGCCGGGAACGCGGCTCGGGGAGGACCCGGAGGCCCTGCACGACATGCGGGTGGCCACCCGCCGGGTCCGGGCCGCCATCAGGCTGTTCGAGGACGTCCTCCCGGTTCGGCTGGTCCGGGCCCGGGACGAGCTGCGCTGGGTGGCCGACGCGCTGGGCGCGGTGCGGGACCTCGACGTCCAGCTGGACCGGCTCCAGGAGTGGATCGACGAAGCGGACGAGGGCGACCGCGAGCCGCTGGCCGCGCTCCGCCGGGTCCTGGAGTCCGAGCGCGAGGAGGCCCGCGGCGTGTTGCTGGAGGTGCTGGACTCGGCCCGCTACCGGCGCCTGGTCACCGGATTCGCCGGGCTGCTCCTGCGGGGGCCGCTCCGCACGTCACCGTCCTCGCGGGTTCCCGCGGTGGTGGTGGGGCCGGACCTGGGCGCGGAGCGCTACCGGAAGGTTCGCACTGCCGCGCGCCGGCTCGGGGGCTCGCCGACGCCTGAGGACTTCCATCGCCTCCGGATCTGCGGCAAGCGCTTCCGGTACGCCCTGGAGTTCCTGTCCGGGCTGTACGGGAACGAGACGGGGCCGTTGATCAGGCGGCTGGAGCGGCTCCAGGACCACCTCGGGCTCCTCCAGGACTCCGTGGTCGCGGTGGCCCGGCTGCGGCGCCTGGCCGCCACGGAGGACCTCCCGTCCACGACCGTCTTCGCCATGGGGCAGGTGGCCGAACGGTACCGGCAGCAGGCCGCCGGCCTGCAAGAGCGCGCGCCGAAGGTCTACCGGAAGGTCTTGGGCAGGCGGTGGAGGCAGCTCCGCACGACCATGGAGCGGGAACGCGCACGGGCGGCGTGGACCGACCGCCGCACCGTGCTCCGGCCCGTGGGGCCCGCCGCTCCGCCCGTGATCGTTCCCGCCGCCACCGGCGGCTCGGCCTGAGTGGACCAAGACCAGGTCCTGGTCCTGGTCCGCCACGCCGTGGCGTTCCCGGAGGATCCTGCCCGGTGGCCGGACGACAGCCGGCGTCCCCTCACCTCCGAGGGCGAGCGCGTGTTTCACCAGGCCGCGCTGGGGCTCGGCAGGTTCACCACGGCACCCGGCGTGGTCCTGGCCAGCCCGTTCCTCCGGGCCTGGCGGACCGCGGAGATCCTCCAGGAGGAGGCCGGATGGCCGGCCCCCCGCCCCGCCGAGGCTCTCCAGAAGGGTCGGACTCCCCAGGAAGCCGTGGACGCCGTCCGGGCACAGGCCGGAACCGCCGTGGTGGGCCTGGTCGGCCACGAGCCGAACCTCACCGAGCTCGCGTCGACGCTCCTGGTGGGCGACGCCGCGGGCGTCGGGATCGAGCTGGACAAGGGCGGGGCGCTGGCGATCTGCCTGCGGGACGGCGAGCCGGCTCGAGCCGCCCTGTGGTGGCTGGTCACCCGGGAGGGGCTTCGGTCCCTGGCGAGATGAGCTCCGGCGCCGGGACGCCTGCCTCGACCCCCATGTCCTGGATGACCTCCTCGACCTCGGCGCGCACCGCCCGGAACACGTCGGCCACGCTGCCCCGGGCGTCGACCACCGAGAAGCCGTGGCGCTCGGCCAGGAAGCTGAACTCCGGCAGCAGCAAGCGCTGGTACTCGACGAAGCTGTCGTACACGGCACCGGTGGACAGGAAGTCCTGGCCGGACTCCCAGTAGTCGAACCCCGTGCTGCCCACCACCCGCGGGAGCAGGTGCTCGACGTCGATGTCCAGATAGATGACGCGGTCGGGGACCAGGGCGAACCCGTACAGGTCCTCCATCCACTGGACGGAGACCCCCCGAACGGCAGCCCGGGCGATGAGCGAGAAGATGTAGCGGTCGGCCAGCGCCACCATTCCCGCCCGCAGGCCCGGGAGGATCTGGCGCTCCAGGCGGTCCCAGAAGTCCGTGGCGTAGAACAGGTTCAGGGTGATCGCGTCCAGCGTGTGCCCTTCCTTGGCCCGCTTGATGCCCGGGCCGGCCAGGTCGGAGCGGACCAGCCCCGTGTCCAGCACCGCGTACCCCTTCTCCTCCAGCCACTCCTTCAGCAGGGAGACCTGCGTGGAGCGGCCCGCGCGGTCGGTGGCCTCGATCACGATCAGCCGGCCCGGCAGGACGTTCCCCTCGATGCCGGGAGGCCGGTCGCCGTAGAACGTGAGCTCGGTCACGCCCTCACACCCCCCGAGGCCGGACGCCCCACCAGGTACCGGCCGATCAGGCCGGTCTCCCGGAGGGCGTCCCGCACGCCGGCCTCGTCGATCCGCACCACGCCGTCGAGGTGCGGGCGGACCAGCTCCCGCATCTCGTGCTGCTGGCGGATCAGGTTGGCCGTCGCGTCCATCCGGACGAGGGAGAACTCCTCCACCAGGCCGTCGTACTCCGCCTTGATCAGCCCCTGGAACATGCGGAACGACTCCGCGGGGTCGGGGCTGAGGCCGAGGTCCAACCCTGCCTCGTAGTACTTGAGCTGCATGCGGCCCTCGCTGATGCGGCGGATGGCCTCGGGGAGCGGGACGTCGAAGTAGAACGCCAGCGTGGGGCGGACGGCGAAGGAATACAGCCGGCGGAGCCACGGCCGGCTCACCCCCCGCACCGCATCCCGGGCGAACGCCGTGTACACGTAGCGGTCGGCCAGGACGATGGCTCCGGCCTGCAACGCCGGCAGGATCTGGGCGTGGGTCCGGTTGGCGAAGTCGGCCGCATGGATCATGCTGAACGAGATGGGCGACAGCAGCCGCTGGCGCTTCCCACGGCGGGTGGTGGCCTTCACGATCGGGGAGGAGTTCCACTCCGTGAACACCACCAGGTAGCCCTGGCTGACCAGCCACTTGTACAGCAGGTCGAGCTGGGTGCTCTTCCCGGACCCGTCGATGCCCTCGACGATGAACAGCCGGCCGGGAAAGGCGCCGGCTCCGCCCCCGTCCCCGTCCCCGTCCCCGTCCCCGTCACCGTCACCCGTCATCGGGTTCCCATTCCGCATCGATCACCAGCTTCTTCCCGAATGCCCTGGCGAACCGGCGAGCGAGGGACTCCCGGCGCCAGGGGTCGTGGATGGGCGCCCGCAGCACCACGCTCTTCCGCCGTGCCTCACAGCGTACCTCCGGGGCCTGCCCGGGAGGGAGGCGGTGTTCGATCTCGTCGGCCAGGTCGAGGATGGTGCCCTCCCGGGTCAGGGGCACGCGATCGGCCGAGGTCAGCAGGGGCCGGTAATCCTGCCACCGCGCGCCCTCGTCCCCGGCCCCCCGCACCACCGCGGCCAGCAGGGCCAGCTCCCGGTGGGAGAACCCGGCCAGGTCGGCCTCCGTGACGATGTCGGCCGCGTGGTCGTGCCGGCGGTAGTAGTCCACGCTCCGCCCGATGTCCAGGACCACCGCGGCGTGCGCCACCCGTTCCACCGCCACTGGGTCGGCATCGCCGTTCAGCGCGGCCAGCAGCCCGGTGCCGAGCTGGGCCCGGCGGGACGCCCGCTCCGCGCTCCAGGCCGGGAACCTCGACACCAGGGCCCGTACCGACGCCTCCCGGGCTTCCGGCGCGGGCGAGGGCGCCAGGGAGAGGGCGTCCAGGGCCACTCCCTCGCGCAGTCCCTGGCCCGAGACGACCAGCTCCGAGGCATCGACCGCCTCCATCAGCGACAGCGCCGCCAGGGCGCCGCCCACGATGGTGTCGGCGCGGTCCCGGTTCAGCCCCGGAACGGAGCGGCGCCGGGACAGTCGCCGCGAGGCCAGGAGGTCCGCCATGTCCTGGACGCGCTTGCGACCCAGGACGTAACCGTGGAGGCGGGGGATCGGATAGCGGCTCTTCTGGCGGTCCACCTTGGCCAGGTTCCGGATCGTGCCGCCCGTGCCGATCACGGCCTCCCCGGGCCGGAGCGGATCGAGCTGCGCCCCGGCCAGCGTCTCGGCCACGTGGTCCCGCAGGGCCTGCACCTCCTCCCTGGCCGGCGGGTCGCTCACCAGGAACCGGTCGGACAGCCGCAGCGCGCCGAGGGGGAGGGTCCACGCCCGGACGAGGCGGCGCTGCTCGAAGCGGGTGACCTCCAGGCTGCCCCCGCCGATGTCCACCACCAGCCCGGATTCGACGTCCAGGCCGTGGAGGGCCCCCAGGAAGGCGAACCGGGCTTCCTCGTCGCCGTCGATGATGCGGACCTCAAGGCCGCTGTCCCGCCGGACCTCCTCCACCAGCTCCTGGCCGTTCTGGGCCTCCCGGACCGCCGACGTCGCCACCACCAGGATCTCGGACGCCCCGGCCCCCTCGGCGATCGTCCGGAAGTCGCGGATGGCCTCCGTGGTGCGCCGCACGGTCTCCGGGCTCAGGCGGGAGTCGTCCTCGACGTCCCGGCCCAGGCGCAGCGGCGCACGGCTGTCCGCCAGCACCTCCAGGTGCCGCCCCGGCCCGATCCGGATGACCACCACCCGGCCGGAGTTGGATCCGACGTCGACGACGGCGAGCGCTCGCTGCATGCGTCCGGGACCCCTGCGGCGGGAGGGTATGGCGGCCGACCGGAGTATAGGTTCGAGGGCGCGCGGCTCGGGCCGCGCGAGGCGCGCGGACCGAACGGCCTTCCCGCCCATCCTCCTACCCCAGGTCCTTCGGCACGACCAGGTCCACCAGCTCCGCCCGGCCCCGGTCGAGCTCCTTCCACGGGGATTCCGGGATCCGCAGGGTGGCCAGGGCGGCCGTGGGGAACTTCGCCTCCAGCCGCTCGCGCTGGGCGCCCCGGGCGGCCAGCGTGAGCGCGAGGAACTGGAGACCGGGGTTGTGGCCGATGACCATCACCGACTGGACCGACGGGGGGACGCGGCGCAGCCTGGCCAGCAGGTCCCCTTCGTCCGCCCCGTACAGCGGCCGCTCGACCTTGATGGACACCACGTCGCCGAACGCGGGGGCCACGTACTCCAGGGTCTGGCGGGCCCGCAGCGCGGAGGAGCACAGCACGAGCACGGGCCGGATCCCGGTTGCCCGCAGGTGCTCCGCCATCTTCCGGGCCGACTTGCGGCCCCGGGGCGCGAGCTGCCGGTCGTGGTCGTCCAATGCGGGATCGACCCAGCTCGACTTGGCGTGCCGGAGCAGATAGAGGTAGCGGACCGGCGTGGTCATGGCCCGGACGACCCTACCTCGCCGGACGTGACGGCAGGCCGAACCCAACATGTCCATCCCGTGAACGTTGCATCCGGCTCTTGACCTTGGAGTCGACTCCAGGGTTTACCGTATCCCCATGGCATTGACCATCTCGAAGGCCGGCCGAGAAGCCAGGCTGTCCGCGGACACCCTGCGGTACTACGAGCGGGAAGGACTCCTGCCTCCGCCGGAGCGTTCCGCGAGCGGCTACCGCCAGTACCCGGAAGCCATCGTGGAGCGCCTTCGGCTGATCAAGGGAGCCCAGCGAGTGGGGCTCCGGCTCAAGGAGATCAAGGAGCTGCTCGACGCGCGGGACCGAGGCCTCTGCCCCTGCGGGCACACCGAGGCCATGATCCGCGTCCGGATCGCCGAGGTGGACCGGGAGGTGGGGCGGCTGGCCGAGGTCCGGGCCGAGCTCACCCACATGCTCGGCCGGTTGCCGGAGGGGTGCGAGGACGCCTCGGCTGGCCCGTGGCCCTGCGAGACGACGTTCATCGAGATCGGAAGAGAGGTGTCGTGATGCGCGGTCCGTGTCCGAATTGTGGATGCGCCTGCGGGCGGCATCCGTGCCCGTGCTGCGGGAATCCGTAGCCCGAGCCGAGGAAGATCATGAAGGACGTTCCCGAGGTCCTGTTCGTCTGTGTCCACAACGCCGGGCGGAGCCAGATGGCCGCGGCCTTGCTCGACCGCCACGTCGGGGGCAGGGTCCACGTTCTCTCCACCGGGAGCACGCCCGCCGAGGAGATCCACCCGGTGGTGGTGGAGGCCATGGCGGAGGTCGGCCTGGACCTGTCCCGGGAGTTCCCCAAGCCCCTCACCGACGAGGCGGTCCGTGCCGCCGACGTGGTGGTCACGATGGGGTGCGGGGACGCGTGCCCCGTCCATCCGGGGAAGCGGTACCTGGACTGGGATCTCCCGGATCCCTCGGGCAAGTCCATCGAGGAGGTCCGGGAGATCCGCGACGACATCGACCGCCGGGTCCGCGCCCTGTTGGACGAGCTGGTCCCCGCCTCGGCGTGAGGTGAGGCCGGTGCCAGCCGCCCGGAGACGGAGATGAAGACCGACCCGCAGGTGATCGCCCCTCCGGGCCCCGACGAGCGGGCGGTCGTGCGGCGCCTTTCCACGCTCGACCGGTTCCTGCCCCTGTGGATCGCCCTCGCCATGGCCGCCGGGCTGGGCCTGGGGTCGGTGGTGCCCGGCCTCAACGATGCCCTCGACCGCCTCCGCATCGGGACGGTCTCGCTCCCGATCGCCGCCGGGCTGCTCCTGATGATGTACCCGGTCCTGGCCAAGGTCCGCTACGAGGAGCTGGGCCGGACCCGGCACGACGGGGTGAGCGACCGGTCGTTCTTCGGGGTCTCGCTGCTGCTGTCGTGGGTGATCTGGCCGGCGTTCATGTTCGCCCTGGCCTGGCTGCTCCTGCCCCACCAGCCCGCCTACCGGACCGGGGTCATCATCGTGGGGTTGGCGCGGTGCATCGCCATGGTCCTCGTGTGGAACGACATCGCGAAGGGGGACCGGGAGCGCGCGGCCGTGCTGGTGGTGTTCAACGCCGTGTTCCAGGTGGCCGCGTACTCGCTCCTCGGGTACTTCTACCTGACCCTCCTCCCGCGGTGGCTTGGCCTGGACACCCAGGGGTTCCAGGTGGGGATCTGGGAGATCGCCCGCACCGTCCTGATCTTCCTGGGCATCCCGCTCGGGGCCGGGTTCCTGACCCGCCGGATCGGCCTTCGCCGCGGGGGGCGGGAGTGGTACGAGGACCGGTTCATCCCCCGGATCAGCCCCATCACCCTGTACGGGCTGCTGTTCACGATCGTGCTGCTGTTCGCCATCCAGGGGGACAACATCACCTCCCGACCGCTCGACGTGGCCCGGATCGCCCTCCCGTTGCTCGCCTATTTCGCCGCCATGTGGACGGCCGGCCTGGTGGCCGGGCGGCTCCTGCGGCTTCCCTACGCCCAGACCGCAAGCCTCGCCTTCACCGTGGCCAGCAACGACTTCGAGCTGGCCATCGCGGTCGCGGTGGGCGTGTTCGGGGCGGCCTCGGGACAGGCCCTGGCGGGCGTGGTCGGGCCGCTCATCGAGGTGCCCGTCCTGGTCAGCCTGGTGTACGTCGCGCTGTGGCTCAGGCGGCGACTCTCGTGGCCCGAGCAGCGCACGCGGGCCGCCCGGGAGTAACCCCGGCACCACTGTTTCGCGCTCGTTCACGGTCCGTTCACACGGGCGCTCTGGGGCGTTCACCTGGCCCGGATAGCGTGGCGGCTCGTGGATGTCCCAAGGCGAAGCAGCGACACCCACGCACGCCAAGCCCGTGCGGCCGCCGGCCCCGGCGGCTTCCCCGGGAGGGGCTTCGGAGCCACCCCTCTGGCAGCTCCCCGAACCCCGCCGAAGCCCCTCCCGAGGATGGGGACCCGTCCCGATCTCACAGCGAAGGAGGTAGGTGCATGACCGGATTGAGGAAGCGAGCGGGCCTCCTGGCGGCCGTCATGGCCGTGACGGTGATCGCCGCCGCGTGCAGCAAGAGCACCACGACAGTGACCACCTCCGGTGGAACCGGTTCCACCGGAAGCACCGGCGGGGGATTCCAGGGCGCGCCGCTGACCGGAGCGGGAGCCACCTTCCCGGCGCCCGTCTACGCCCTGTGGTTCCAGAAGTACAAGGACGTCGAACCCGGCGCCCTCATCAACTACCAGGCCATCGGGTCCGGCGGCGGCATCGCGCAGATCGCTGCGAACACCGTGGACTTCGGGGCCTCCGACGCCCCGCTGCAGGACACCGACATCCAGACCTTCAACGGCCGGAAGATCCTGGAGTTCCCCACCGTGGTGGGCGGCATCGCGCTCGCCTACAACATCTCGGTCCACGGGCTGAAGCTGGACGGACCGACGGTCGCCGACATCTTCCTCGGCACGATCACCAAGTGGAACGACCCCAAGATCCAGGCCCTGAACAGCAGCGCGTCGCTGCCCGACGAGAAGATCACGGTGGCGCACCGGGCCGACTCCTCCGGGACCACCTTCGTATTCACCAGCTGGCTGGCCAAGGAGAGCCCGGAGTGGAACTCGAAGGTGGGGGCCGACAAGGCGGTCCAGTGGCCCGTGGGCGTAGGTGGCAACGGCAACGACGGCGTGGCGGCGGCCATCAAGCAGACGGACGGCGCGATCGGCTACGTCGAGTACCAGTACGCGATCACCTCGGGCCTGAACATCTCGCTGATCCACACCGACCAGGGCCAGGACCTGATCCCCTCGGTGAACAGCATCAGCACCGCGGCCCAGGGCCTGACGCTCCCCATCACGCCGACCACCAACATCCTGAACTCGTCGACGCCGGGCGCGTACCCGATCTCGTCCACCACCTACCTGCTGGTGCCGCAGGACCTGACGCCGCTGGGCCAGGACAAGGCCCAGACGCTGGTGGACTTCCTGCAGTGGGCGCTGACGGACGGGCAGAAGCTGGTGACCAGCCTCAACTACGCGCCGCTCCCCGACGCCATCGGCAAGCAGGACCTGGCCAACCTCAGCCAGCTCCAGTTCAACGGCAAGACGCTGGCCCCGTCATCGACGGTGAGCTGATCGGGGGCTTCGCGGGCTGATGGCGGTCTCTCCCCGGCGGGACGGTCGGGCGGCGCCGGAGACGGTGCCGCCCGACACCGCCGTCTCCCGTCGCCACCGTCGCCTGGGTGATCCCGTGTTCCGGGGGGCGACCCGGACCATCGCCCTCGGGCTCGCGGGGCTGCTGGCCCTGATGGTGTTCGTGCTCGCGCGCGAAGGGAGCAAGACATTCGCCAACCTGGGTCTCGGGTTCGTGACCGGGAGGCAGTGGAACCCGGTGACCAACCAGTTCGGCGCGCTCCCGTTCATCTACGGCACCCTGATCACCTCCGCGATCGCCATCGCCCTGGCGGTGCCGGTGGCGGTGGGCCTGGCGCTGCTGCTGAACGAGCGCGGCACCACCTGGGTGCGAAGCGTGCTGGCGGTGTTCGTGGACCTGCTGGCGGCGATCCCGAGCGTGGTCTACGGGCTGTGGGCGCTCTTCGTGATGCTGCCGGTGTTCGACCATCACGTCGAGCCGTTCCTCAGGGGCACCCTGGGAAAGGTGCCCGTGGTGGGTGTCCTGTTCCAGGGGAGCACGGCCGGCGGCGACCTGTTTACCGCGGGGGTGATCCTCGCCATCATGATCCTGCCGATCGTCACGGCGATCAGCCGGGAGGTCATCGCCGTGGTCCCCACCGACCTCCGAGAGGCCGCGAAGGCCCTCGGCGCCACTCGCTACGAGACGGTCCGCATGGCCGTGCTTCCCTACGCGAGGTCCGGGATCGTGGGGGCCACCATGCTCGGGCTCGGACGAGCCCTCGGGGAGACCATCGCGGTGGCCATGGTGGTGGGCAACAGCCTGGGCATCCACACGTCCCTGTTCAGCGGGGGATACACGATCCCGGCCATCATCGCGAACGAGTTCCGCGAGGCCTCGGGGGCCGGCCTGCACAAGTCCTCGCTGCTGGCCCTGGCCCTCCTGCTCATGGTGATCGCGCTGATCATGGCGGCCCTGTCGCGGTTGCTGATCCGCCGGACCGCGGTGTCCGTCGGGCGGGTGGACGTCCCCGAGGGGCCGGAGTCGGTGGCGTTCCGGACGGCGACGTGATCGCGGCGGCGGAGCGGCTTCCCACGGTGGTGGGCCTGTCCGCGGCCAGACGGCGCAAGGACCGGGCCTTCACGGTGGCGATGTGGTCCTGCGGGGTGCTGGCCCTGCTCCCCCTGGTGTTCATCGTGTCCTACGTGATCGGCAAGGGCTACTCCGCGCTGTCGGTGGACTTCTTCACCAAGGCGCCCACCGTGCCCGGCCTCCCGGGAGGCGGGATCGGGCCCTCGTTCGTGGGCACCGGGCTGATCGTGGGCATGGCCATCCTGTTCTCCGTCCCGGTGGGCGTGCTGGCCGCGCTGTACCTGTCGGAATACGGACATGGGCGGCTGGCCGCCGGCGTGCGCTTCGTGGCCGAGATCCTCCTGTCCACCCCTTCGATCGTGGCCGGCGCGTTCATCTGGACCCTGGTGGTCGTGGCCCTGCACGGCTTCTCCGGGTTCGCCGGGGCCCTGGCCCTCACCGTGCTGATGTGGCCGATCATCGCCCGGGCCACAGAGGAGGTGCTCCGACTGGTGCCCTCCGAGCTGCGGGAGGGGGCGCTGGCCCTGGGCATCCCCCGGTGGAAGGTCATCCTCCGGGTGGTGGTGCCCACGGCCGGCTCGGGGATCTTCACCGCCATCATGCTGGCCGTGGCGCGGGGGATGGGGGAGACCGCGCCCATCCTGCTGACATCGCTCGGGAACGAGTTCTTCAACGTCCATCCGATGCAGCCGACCGACGCGATCCCGCTCCGCATCTACAATTACGCCCGTTCCCCCGTGGCGTCCCTGTACCCGTTCGCCTGGGGAGGGGCCCTCGTCCTCCTGGTGGGAGTGTTGCTGCTATCGATCACCGCACGGATCTTGTCGAACCGCCAGCAGCGTCGGGTCAGGTGAGAGGGATCGAGGTCTCGGGACTCTCCGCCTGGTTCGGGAGCCTTCAGGCGTTGAAGGATGTGGACATGGTCGCCCATCCCGGCTCCGTGACAGCGATCATCGGCCCGTCCGGCTGCGGGAAGTCCACCCTGGTGCGATGCCTGAACCGCATGCACGAGGAGGTTCGGGGGGCCCGGGTGTCGGGAAAAGTCCTGTTCAATGGCCAGGACATCTACGGCGCGGACGCCGATCCCGTGGAGGTTCGCCGGCGTATCGGCATGGTGTTCCAGAAGCCGAACCCCTTCCCGACGATGAGCGTCCTCGACAACGCCGTGGCCGGCCTGCGCCTGCTGGGCGGCACGGGCCGGAGCGAGCTCCGTGACCGCGGTGAGCGGGCTCTCCGGGCTGCCGGGCTGTGGGACGAGGTCAAGGACCGGCTGAACGAGCCCGGCGCGAAGCTGTCCGGCGGCCAGCAGCAGCGCCTGTGCATCGCCCGGGCCCTGGCCGTGGAGCCGGAGGTCCTGCTGATGGACGAGCCGGCGTCCGCCCTGGACCCGGCGTCGACGCTGCGGATCGAGGAGCTGATCGACGAGCTGAAGTCCAGGTACACCGTGGTCATCGTGACCCACAACATGCAGCAGGCCGCGCGCGTCTCCGACTGGACGCTGTTCCTGCTGTCGGGGGAGGCCGTGGAGTTCGGCCCGACCGAGCGGATGTTCACCTCGCCGTCCGACCAGCGGACGGAGGACTACGTGACGGGACGGTTCGGTTGATGGAGCAGCAGCAGACGCGGCGGCGGTTCCACGAGGAGCTCGCTGCCCTCGAGCGCGACATCCCGGCCATGGAGGAGTTGTCCCAGCAGGCGGTGGACAGGTCGGTGGATGCCCTGGCCCGCCGGGATCCCAACCTGGCCCGGGAGGTCATCGCGGCGGACGACGAGATCGACCGGCGCTACCTCGACATCGAGCGCCGGGTCCTCGACATCCTGGCCCTGCAGACGCCGGTGGCTTCCGACCTGCGCCTGGTGTTCGTGGTGATGCACATCAACCTGCATCTGGAACGGATCGGGGACCAGGCCGTGAACATCGCCAAGATGGCCCTGGCCACCATGGACCTCCCCCAGGATCCGACCATCCTCAGCCACCTCCAGGAGATGGCGGACGTCGTGGGGCGCATGCTCCGAACGGCGATCGAGGCGTTCGTCCGCCGGGACCTCGAGCTGTGCCTGAAGCTCCCGGAGATGGACGATCCCGTGGACCAGCTGAACCGGGGGATGTACCGGCAAGTGGTCCGCCTGGCCTCGGACCCCCAGCGGCTGGAATGGGGGATCCGCATGAACGTGGTGGCGCGCCAGCTCGAGCGGGTCGGCGACAACGCCGTGGACATCGCCGAGCAGGTGGGGTTCCTGCTGACCGGGGAGTTCCGTGAGTTCACCGACGCCTCTCACCCAACACCGTCCCCCTAGCGGCCGGGAGCCGCTCGTCCTCGTCGTGGAGGACGAGCCCGCCCTGGCCGAGAGCGTGCAGTACTCCCTCCTGCGCGACGGCTTTCGGGTGGCGGTGGCGGAGGACGGCACCGCGGCGGTGGAGCGGTTCCGGGAGGAGCCGCCGGCGCTGGTGATCCTGGACCTCATGCTGCCCCACCTGGCCGGCCTGGACGTGCTCCGGATCATGCGGTTGGAGTCCACCGCGCCGATCATCATCCTGACCGCCAAGGACTCCGAGGCGGACAAGGTGGCCGGGCTGGAGCTCGGGGCGGACGATTACGTGACCAAACCGTTCTCCATCCGCGAGCTGACGTCACGGGTCCGGGCCCACCTTCGCCGTGCCGGGATGGCCAGGAGCCCTTCGGCCGGGCCGGAGCCGGCCCCGGCGCTGGAGGGCGGTCCGGTGGCCATGGACACCGAGCGCCACGAGGTCCGCATCCGCGACGAGCTGGTGGCGATGCCTCCCAAGGAGTTCGAGCTGCTGGAGCTCCTGCTGGCACGCAAGGGCCGCCTCCTGACCCGGGACTACCTTATCGAGGAGGTGTGGGGGGCCGACTACGTGGGCGACACCAGGACCCTGGACGTCCACGTGAAGCGCCTCCGCCAGAAGGTCGAGGAGGACCCGCACCATCCGGTCCACCTGATCACGGTGCGGGGGCTCGGCTACCGGTTCGTGGACTGAAGCCTTTTCCGGGCTCGCCGGCCGGCCAGGACGGGGACGAACGCCTTGACCCGAACGTCCCGTTCCAGGAGCTCGTCGACGCTGGTGGTGGCGGCTCGCTTGATCGCCTCGGGCGGATGCGACCCGCCGAACCGCTGGCGAAGCTCCCGTTCCACGGTCTCGAGGATGGACTCCCGCGAGTCTTCCTGTTCGATCGAACGCATGCGCCTCCCCGGGTGACGTCGGCTCCTCGGACCGGAGACGCGAATCCTGTCCGGTTGGCGACGGAGAACGCAAACCGCCCGGTCAGGGCGGCTCTGACCGGCTCCGACCGGCGCTGCTACGCTCGCCGGCGTGGCATCCTCTCGCGCCAGCGACGGCGCTGCGGCCGGGACCCTGGAGCGCCACGGGGCAGTGGTGATCGGGGCCGGGCCCGCGGGCCTGGGCGCGGCGGCGGCGCTCCGGCGGGCCGGCGTCCCCACGGTCGTCCTGGAACGGTCCTCCATCGGGGACAGCTGGAAGCACCACTACGACCGGCTCCACCTCCACACGGTCCGGTGGCTGTCCGCCCTCCCCGGCCTCCCCATCGACCGCCGGGAGGGCCGGTGGGTCTCCCGCGACGGCGTGGTCCGGTACCTGGAGCAGTACGTCGAGCACCACGGCCTGGACGTCCGCACCGGCGTCGAGGTCGAGCGGCTGGATCGGGAGGACGGCGACTGGGTGCTGCGAACCACCGGTGGCGACATCCGCGCACCCGCGGTGGTGGTGGCCACGGGCTTCAACCGCGAGCGGTTCCTCCCCGCTTGGCCCGGCCGCGACACGTTCACCGGCCGGCTCCTGCACTCGGCCGACTACCGGAATCCGGAGCCGTTCCGCGGCAGGGACGTGCTGGTGGTGGGGACCGGGAACTCAGGCGCGGAGATTGCCGTGGACCTGGTGGAGGGCGGCGCCCGGGTTGTAGCGATCTCGGTGCGGACGCCGCCCAACCTCGTCAGGCGGGACGTCCTCGGCCTCCCCTCCCAGGCGCTCGCCGTGCTGCTTCGGCGTCTTCCCGCTCGGGTGGGGGACCGGGTCGCGGCGGTCGTGCAGCGGCTGACGGTCGGGAACCTTACCCGCCACGGTATGCCCGCTCCCACCGCTGGGCTGTACACGAGGGCGAAGGACGACTCCATCCCGATCCTGGACGTGGGCCTCATCCGCCTGTTGAAGCGGGGCCGGGTGCGGGTCGTCCCCACCGTGGAGCGGTTCGACGGTCCCGAGGTCGTCCTGGCCGAGGGGTCCAGGATCCGTCCGGACGTGGTGATCGCGGCGACCGGGTTCCATCGGGGGCTCGAACCGCTGGTGGGAAGGTTCGGCCTGGTGTCGCCCGGCGGCAGGCCCGCCGTCCACGGTGACCGCACGCACCCGGCCGCTCCCAACCTGTACTTCATCGGCTACTCGAACCCCATCAGCGGCAACCTCCGTGAGATCGGGTTCGACGCGCGGCGCATCGCCCGCGCCGTGGTCCGATCGGGGCTCGGTCCGGCGCCGGCGCGTGTCTACCACCGGCCCCAGTGGACCACCTCGTCCAGGGGTCGGCGGGGGGAGCGGCGGGAGGAGCCCTGGCGCCGCTCCTCGGCGGCCGGATAGCCGAACCCGAGGGCCCCGATGGGCCGGATGCCGGGGGGGACCCCCAGCGAGTCCAGAAGCTCCCGCTCGCCGTGGAAGATCCCGAACAGCCAGCCCCCCAACCCCTCGTCCACCGCGGCCAGGAGCATGAGCATCGCGGCCATCGCCGTGTCGAGGTCCCAGTAGGGCACCGGCCATCCCTCCTCGACGTCCATGTCCGTCCCGGCCTTGTCTGGGCGCGAGTACCGCTCCAGGTATGCCTGCTTGTTCGACAGCGGCAGGACGATCACCGGGGGGCCGGCGGCCAGGTCCTCCTCTTTCCAGGGCCACCCGGGCTCCTCGGTGGTGGCCCAGAAGTGAGTCAGCTCCTCCAGGGTCCGCAGCACCAGGAAGTCGACCCCCTGGCTGAACCCGGCCGACGGGCCGCGCCGGCCGGCATCCAGGATCCTCTGGAGCTCTTCGTCGGGAACCGGGCGCTGCTCGAAGCTCCGGACCATCCGCCGCCGCCCGACCACGGTGGTGAACTCCACGTCGCCTCCTCGTCACGATGGCGTCCGCCTCCATGCCGGGGCGGTCGGTGCGATGGTCTCACGCTTCCGGGTCGCTCCTTCCGGGTTGGACAGGGCCCCTCGCCCCCGGATAGCCTCCGCACCGTTTCGCCTTCGCCGACCGAGGAGACCGCGGTGCCGTTCCAGGCCATCCCCAGGGAGCAGTCGTTCTTCGGGCTGTTCGAGCGGGCCGCCGCGAACGTGGCGGCAGGGGCCCGGGAGCTGGCCGCGCTGAGCTCGAACCTGGCCGACGGGGAGGCCGCCAGCGGCCGACTCCGGGACATCGAGCACGAGGGCGACGAGCTCACCCATCGCATCATGGCCACCCTGAACACCACGTTCGTGACCCCGTTCGACCGGGAGGACATCTACCGGCTGGCCACGGTGCTGGACGACATCCTGGACGCCGGCGAAGCCGTGGCCGACCTCCTGGTCCTGCACCGGATCGAGGAGCCGCTGCCGGAGCTCCGCCAGCAGGCCGAGGTGCTGGTCCGGGCCACGGAGGTCATCTCCAAAGCGGTGTCCCGCCTCCGGTCCCTGACCGGCCTGAACGGCTACCTGATCGAGATCAACCGCCTGGAGAACGAGGGCGACCGGATCTACCGCAAGACCATCGCCCGCCTGTACTCGGGCGAGTTCAAGGCCATGGAGGTCCTGAAGTGGAAGGACGTCCTGGACCAGATGGAGACGGCCATCGACGGCTGCGAGGACATCGCGAACGTCATCGAGTCGATCACCCTCAAGCATGCGTAGCCTCGCCGGCCCGTGACCGCGGTCGTCCTGGTCGTCCTGGTCGCGCTGGCCTTCGACTTCTTCAACGGGTTCCACGACGCGGCCAACTCCATCGCCACGGTGGTGTCCACCCGGGTGCTCTCGCCGAGGCTGGCCGTGGCCTGGGCGGCCTTCTGGAACTTCGCCGCGCTGTTTCTGGGGACGAGCGTCGCCGCCACCATCGCCAGCGGGGTGGTCCAGCCGGACGTCTTCACCGTGGGGCTGATCTTCTCGGGTCTGGTGGGGGCCATCGCCTGGGACATCATCACCTGGTACGTCGGCCTGCCCACCAGCTCCTCGCACGCCCTGGTCGGCGGCATGATGGGCGCGGCGGTGGCCAGGGCCGGGTGGCACTCGCTGATCGGCGACGGCATCCGCAAGATCGCCGTGTTCATCGTGCTCTCGCCGATCATCGGCCTCCTGCTGGCCTTCACCATCATGACCACGGTGTTCTGGGTGTTCCACCGGTACCGTCGCGTGGACAGACTGAACAGGGGCTTCCGGCGGACCCAGCTGGTGTCGGCGGCGGGGTTCAGCCTGGGCCACGGGACCAACGACGCGCAGAAGACCATGGGGGTGATCCTGGCCCTGCTCATCGCCACGCATCACCTCCCGCCGGACGCCGGGGTCCCGTGGTGGGTGAAGATCGCCGCGCTCACCGCCATCGCCGCGGGAACCGCGTTCGGAGGCTGGCGGATCGTGCACACCATGGGATCGCGCATCACCAAGCTCCAGCCGGTGGGCGGGATGAGCGCCGAGGCCGCCGCAGCGGCCACCCTGTTCTTCACCGCTCATGCCGGCATCCCCGTCTCCACCACCCACACCATCACCGGGGCCATCGTGGGGGTGGGGACCACCCAGCGCCTGTCCGCGGTCAGGTGGGGGGTGGCCGGCCGGGTGGTGTGGGCGTGGATCCTGACCATCCCGGGGGCCTTCGCCATCTCGTGGGTCACGGAGTGGATCGTGCGAGGGCTGGCGTGAACGGTGGCCCGAGGGAGGTGGCCGCGCGGTGAGGATCGGGCGGCGGGCATGGTTCTTCTTCGGCGCCGCGGCGGTGTGCTTCCTGCTGTACCCGGCGAACTTCCCCGAGTTCCGGTGGGTGAACCTGGCCGCCGGCGGCCTGGCCGCGTTCTGGGGGACCATGCTGACCATCGAGGTCCTGGCCGGCCGGGGCCGGGGAGAGCGCAGCGCCGGCTTGGACTAGCCGCTCGAGCTCGCGCTCGTGGCGAGCGCTACGCGTGCTTCAGCACGGACGACTCGATGATGTTCGCCACGTTCTCCAGGCCGTCGACGGCGCCCTCGAGGTTCTCGATGACGTCCTTCCACTTCAGGACGTCCATGGCCTTGTAGTCCCCGGAGAACAGGTCGGCCACCGCGCGGCGGTAGATCCGGTCGCCCTCGTTCTCCAGGCGGTTGATCTCCACCCAGTACGGCTCCAGCCGGTCCCGGTCCATCTGCGGGAAGACCTCGAGGGCCTGCTCGGTCTGCTGGACGCCGCGGAGCAGGACGTCGGCCAGCGCCTTCATCTCCGGCAGGGGCTCCTCGATGCGGTGCAGCACGAACAGGTCGGCCACCGCGTCGACGGCGTCCATGACGTCGTCCAGCGCCGAGCCCAGCGCGTAGATGTCCTCCCGGTCCATCGGGGTCACGAAGGATGTGTTCAGGCGGCGGATGATCTCGTGGGTGATCTCGTCGCCCTCGTGCTCGCGGTCCTGGATCCGGCGGGCCTTCGACTCGACGTCGGTGTAGTCCTCGATCAGGTCCTTCAGCATCTCGCCGGCGGTCCGCAGGTTCCGGGCGGACTCCGCGAACAGCCGGAAGAACTCGTCGGTTCGCTGCGAGATCTTCAGCCTCACGTGGTGCTCCCTTCTGTTCCCCGCTGGTCCCCGCGCCGACACTTTACGGAGGGTGGGGCCGTCCGGCCACCGGGGGGCGGCGCAGCATACACTGGCCGGGAAGGACGAGCCGGGGGGTCGAACCATGGCAGACCAGGACCAGCACGAAGACCTCATGCCCCTGATGGGCATCGACCACGTCGAGTACTACGTCGGGAACGCGCGACAGGCCGCGTACTACTACTCACAGGCGTTCGGGTTCAAGGTGACCGCCTACAGCGGCCCGGAGACCAAGGTCCGGGACCGCGCCTCATGGGTGTGCGAGCAGGGCGAGGCCCGGTACGTGTTCACCGGCGGGATGGGCCCGGAGAGCTCCATAGTCCAGCACGTCGCGCTCCACGGCGACGGCGTGCACGATGTGGCGCTGCGCGTCCCCGACGCCACGCACGCCTACGAGGAGGCGCTGCGGCGTGGGGCCGAGGGCGCGCTGGAGCCAACCATCCTGGAGGACGACCAGGGCAAGGTGGTCCGGGCTTCCATCAAGGCGTACGGCGAGACGCTGCACTCGTTCATCGAGCGCGAGAACTACTCTGGCGTGTTCCTCCCCGGCTACCGGGCCGAGGAGCCGTACCCGGACGACGGGCCGCCGGTCGGCATCAAGGCCATCGACCACATCGTCTGCAACGTCGAGCTCGGCAAGATGCAGGTGTGGGCGGACTACTACGCCCGCATCCTGGGGTTCGCGCAGCTGGTGCACTTCCGTGACGACCAGATCTCCTCGGAGTACACAGCGCTGATGTCGAAGGTGATGTGGGACGGGGAAGGTCGGGTGAAGTTCCCCATCAACGAGCCCGCCCCGGGAAAGAAGAAGTCCCAGATCGAGGAGTACCTGGACTTCTACCGCTCACCGGGGGTGCAGCACATCGCCATGGCCACCGACGACGTGATCGGGGCGGTGACGGCGCTGCGAGAGCGGGGCATCCGGTTCACCCGGGTCCCGCAGACGTACTACGAGGCCCTGTGGGACCGCATCGACAAGGTTGAGGAGGACCATCGCGCCATCGAGCGCCTGGGGATCCTGGCCGACCAGGACGACGAGGGGTACCTGCTGCAGATCTTCACCCGCATCCAGCAGGACCGACCCACCATGTTCTACGAGATCATCGAGCGCCACGGCTCCCGCGGCTTCGGGCTGGGCAACTTCAAGGAGCTGTTCCTGGCCATCGAACGCGAGCAGGAGGAGCGCGGCAACCTGTAGCGGGAGGCGTCTCGTTCCCTCAGCCGCCGGTCGCCGAGCTCGCGGGCAGTCGAAGAATTTGCCCCAGGGGTGATCCACTTCATAGACAGGTCGAACACGTGTTCGATACCATTGCCTCACCTTCCCCCGTGGGCCGTGGAGAGTTGTCGTGGGGCACGGGAACACCGATCAGCAGGTCCTGGAGCGCATCGACGCCGTGCATCGGGTGATGTGCTCGGCCCAGCGCGAGCTGCTGATCGCCGAGGTGGACCGGCGCGAGCTGTGGCGGGACGCGGGGGCCCGGGACATGGCCCAGTGGCTGTGGATGCGCTACGGCCTGTCGGACTGGAAGGCTCGCCGGTGGATCGCGGCTGCCCACGCCCTGGAGGACCTCCCCCTGATCGCGGAAGCCTTCGCCTCCGGGGAGCTCGGGGTGGACAAGGTGGTGGAGCTCACCCGGTTCGCCACTCCCCAGACCGAGTCACGGCTCATCCCGTGGGCGGCCCGGGTGTCCCCGGGGTGCATCAGAAACCGGGGTGACCTGGCGACGAGGCAGTCCCTGGCCGAGGCGGCCGACGCCGAGCGGGCCCGCACCCTGTCGTGGTGGTACTTCGACGAAGGGCGACGGTTCGGCCTCGAGGCCGAGCTCCCCGCGGCCCAGGGGGCGGTGGTGGCCAGGGCCCTGCAGCGCCTGGCCGAACAGGTCCCAATCCTGCCGGGGGAGGAAGACGGCTACCACGCCCATATTGGGACCCGCAGAGCCGACGCGTTGGTGGCGCTGGCGTCCTCCCGGCTCGCCCAGGACCCCGACATGGACCGGGCTACCGTGGTCGTCCACGCATCCCTCGACACCCTCGCCGCCGGCGGGGGAGCCGAGGTGGAGGGCGGCGGGGTGATCCACCCTTCCACCCTCGACCGTTTGCTCTGTCAGGCCCGGGTCCAGGCGGTGGTGGAGGACCCCTCCGGCGATCCCGTGCACCTGGGGCGGATGCGCAGGGAGCCGCCGGGATGGATGCTCCGCCAGCTCCGGTACCGGGACTCCGAGTGCCGGTTCCCGGGGTGCGGGGCCCGCCGGTTCACCCAGGCCCACCACGTCACGTGGTGGGAGCGCGGTGGCCGGACCGACCTCGACAACCTGGTCCTGATCTGCTTCTTCCACCACCGGCTGGTGCACGAGTACGGATGGTCGATCCGGCGGGCGGCCGACGGCGAGGTCCGGTGGTTCCACCCCAACGGGACCCGGTACCGCGCGGGCCCGGCGCCGCACGAAGCTGAGGTCGGACAACTGGCAGCGCTAACGGCCGCGGGGTCCTGAGGCGTGGCAACGAGGCTCCTCTGGCGCACGCGGGGTCGGGGGGTCGCGGCTACCTGCTGCTGTAGCGGGAGGCGACGCGTTGCATCCTCCGGTGTCGCGGGTCGATTCGGATCGCCACGGGCGGGGGTGGTTCGGCATGGCGGAAGAACCGGGCCTTGGCCGCTTCGACCAGCGCGAGGTACGACACCACCATGCCGGCCAGGGCGGCGAAGAACACCGCCGGCAGCCGGCGGAACCCCAGCGTGTGGGCGACGGGCGAGAACGGCAGGGCCGCGCCCACGGCCACGCAGGCCAGGCTGGCCAGCAGCAGGGGCCGGCTGGGCCGGCTCCGCCAAAAGGGCGTCCGCCGGGTCCGGATCACGAAGATCACCAGGGCCTGGGTGGCCAGGGATTCCACGAACCAGCCCGACCGGAACAGGGCCGGCCCGGCGTGGAACACCCCGATCATCAGGGCGAACGTGACGAAGTCGAACAGGGAGCTGAGCGGCCCGAACACCAGCATGAAGCGTTCGATCAGGCGGATGTCCCAGTGGGAGGGACGCTCCAGTTGCTCCTCGTCCACGTCGTCGGTGGGGATGGTGAGCTGGCCCGCGTCGTACAGCAGGTTGTTCAGCAGGATCTGCGACGGCAGCATGGGCAGGAAGCGAAGGAACGCCGAGGCGCCCGCGGCGCTGAACATGTTCCCGAAGTTCGAGGACGTCCCCATCAGGACGTACTTCATGGTGTTGGAGAAGATCCGCCGTCCCTCCACCACGCCGTCCGCCAGCACGCCCAGGTCCTTCTCCAGCAGGACCACGTCGGCCGCGTCCTTGGCCACGTCCACCGCCGACTCCACCGAGATCCCCACGTCCGCGTCGTGCAGGGCCACGGCGTCGTTGACCCCGTCGCCCAGGAACCCCACGTCCCGCCCGGCGCGACGCTGGATGCGGATGATGCGCGCTTTCTGCTCGGGGCTGACCCGGGCGAAGATCGTGGTGTGGGCGACGGCCGTGGCTAGGCCCTCGTCGTCCATGCCCTCGACGTCCGAGCCGGTCATGGTTCCGGCCGAGGCTAGACCGATCTCCGCGCACACCCGCTCCGCCACGACCGGGTTGTCGCCGGTCACGATCTTCACCGCGATCCCCAGCCTGGCCAGGCGGGCCAGCGACTCCCGTGCCGACGGCTTCGGCGGGTCCAGGAACAGCAGGAACCCCGCGAGCCGGAGGTCGCGCTCGTCCTGTGGGCCCAGGGTGGAGGGGCCAGTCCACTGCCGCGTGGCCACGGCCACCACCCGGTTGCCCGCCCGGAACGCGGCGTCCAGGACGGCGCCCGCGCCCTCCGGCACGTCCCGGCACCGCTCCAGCACGGCCTCGGGAGCGCCCTTCGTGACCAGGATATGCCCGTCCTCGGCGCCCTCCACCACCGCGCTCGAAAGCCGGCGGTCGTGGTCGAAGGGAAGCGTGCACAGCCGGGACGTCGTCGCGTCCCTCGCGGCCGCGGCCTCCGGAGCGTTCCACAGCGCGACGTCCAGGGCGTTGCCCCCGACCGCCACGCCCCGGTCGAGCGCGGCGTCGTTGCAGGCCAGCCCCAGCCGGAGCACGTCTGCGGACGGCTGACCGGCCGGGTCCAGGGCCCGGCTGAACGTGATCCGTCCCTCGGTGAGGGTGCCGGTCTTGTCGGTGAACAGGACCCCCACGTTTCCGAGGTCCTCGATGGCCACCAGCCGCTTCACCAGCACCTTCCGCTGGATCATCCGGCGAGCGCCCGTGGCCAGGCTGGTGGTCACAACGGCGGGGAGGAGCTGCGGGGTGATGCCCACCGCGATGGCCAGCGAGAACAGCAGGGCGTCGATGAGCGGCCGGTGCAGCAGCAGGTTGACCACGAAGATGGAGCCGGTGAGGACGCCGGCCACCCGGGCCAGCAGCAGCGAGAAGCGGCGGAGCCCGACCTGGAACTCCGTCTCCGGCTGCCGCTCGCCCAGGCGGAGGGCGATGCGGCCGAACTCGGTCCGGGGCCCGGTGGCCACCACCACGCCCCGCCCCGACCCCGACCGGACCACGGTCCCCATCAGCGCGCACGAGGCCAGGCCGGCCTCCCCGGCGGGCACCGGCGCCGCCGACTTCGTCACCGGCATGGATTCGCCCGTCAGGATGGACTCGTCCACCTCGAGGCCGTCCGCTTCCAGGATCCGCAGGTCCGCCGGGAAGACGGCGCCCAGCTCGAGGCGGACCACGTCGCCCGGCACCAGCTCCGTCACGTCGAGGTCGCTCCACCGCCCGTCGCGGCGGACGACCACGTGGTGCCGGATCCGGGAGTGCAGGGCCTCCGCGGCCGCCTCGGCCCGGTACTCGTTCACGAATCCGAGGCCGATGGACAGGCCCAAGATCGCGCCGATGATCGCGGCGTCGGCCCGTTCGCCCAGGAAGAAGGAGACCGTCGCCGCCGCCGCCAGGAGCAGCAGGAGCGGGCTGCGGAACTGCCGCCCCAGCGTCCGCAGGGCCCCGGCCCGGTGCGTCCGCACCGCGTTCGGGCCCCACGCCCGCAGCCGGCGGCGTGCCTCCGCGGACGGCAGCCCCTCCTCCCCTGTGCCGAGGCGAGCGAGCGCGTCGCCGGGGGCGATGGCGGCCGCCTCGGCCAGGGTCAGCCCCTTCTCGGCCTCGGCGCTCCTCACGGTTCGGACCGTCTACAGCACCCGGGCGCCGAGGGGTGGTCGGGGCACGGGGACCTCCACCCGGACCCGGGCGTCGACGATCACGGCGCCCTCGGGCAGGACCTTCACCGGGTTGCAGTCCATCTCGGCGACCTCGGGATGGTGCTCCACCAGCGCGGAGACCCGGAGCAGGATGTCCTCCAGGGCCGCCACGTCCGCCTTCGGCGCGCCACGGTACCCGTCCAGGAGCGGGAACGTGGCCAGCGACCGGACCATGGCCCCGGCGTCCAGGTCGGTGAGGGGGGTGATCCGCACCGCGACGTCCTTCATCAGCTCCACCGCCACGCCGCCGACGCCGCACGCCACCACAGGCCCGAACACCGGGTCGTGCACCATCCCCACCAGCATCTCCACGCCGCCCTCCACCATCCGCTGCACCAGGAACCGTTCCACGCGATGGCCGGCAGCGCCCACCTCCCCGGCTATCTCGCGGGCGGCGGCGGTGACCCGGGTGGGGCCGGTCAAGGACAGACGGACGCCCCGGGCCTCCGTCTTGTGCACCAGCGTGGGCGCCACGGCCTTCAGCGCGACCGGCCCGCCCAGCTCCCGGGCGGCCCGGCCGGCCGCGGACGGGCTGGCGGCCAGGCGCCACTCGGCCAGGGACAGGCCGTAGCACGACAGCAACGACGCGACCTCGTCTGGCGGAAGCCAGCCCGGGCCGCGGGCCAGGGCCGTGGCGATGGCCGCCGCCGCCTCGTCGTGGCGGACGTCCGGGAACGGGGGCACGACACCCTCGGGCTCCGATCGCCACCTGCCGTACTCGACCGCGCGGGCCAGGGCCGCGGCCGCTTCCTCGGGGAAGGCGAACGCGGGGACGCGCAGGCCCTCTCCGTGCAGCGAGGCCGGGGGCCCCGCCGACGACATGAACACCGAGAGCACCGGCACGGCCCCCACTAGCCCCGCCACCGCCTCCCGCACGGCGGCCCCGACGTCGGCGGCCTTGGTCACCAGGGGCGGGATGAAGATCACGATGAGCGCGTCCACGCCTCCGCGCGTCGCGACGAGCTCGATGGCCCGCCGGTAGTCCTCGCCGGTGGCCGACGCGACGACGTCCACCGGGTTCCCCACCGCCGCCTCCGGCGGGAGGAACCCGGCCAGCTCGCGCTGGACATCATCCGGCAGCGGGGGGACCTCCAGCCCGTGACCCTCGCAGGCGTCCGCGCACAGGATGCCTGGCCCGCCCGCGTTCGTGATGATCCCGACCCGCCCGCCGGCGGCGGGGGGCTGGTTCGCCAGCAGCGAGGCGATGTCGAACATCTCCGCCAGCGAGTCGGTCCGGATCACCCCCGCCTGACGGAACAGCGCGTCCACCGTCACGTCGGACGCCGCGATGAGCGCGCCGGTGTGCGAGGTGGTGGCGCGGGCCCCGGCCTGGGACCGCCCGCTCTTCACCGCCACGATGGGCTTGCGCTTGCCCACCCGGCGGGTGATCCGGGAGAACTTCCGGGGGTTCCCGAACGACTCCAGGTACAGCAGGATGAGGGCGGTTCCCTGGTCGGCCTCCCAGTAGTTGATGAGGTCGTTGCCGGAGATGTCTGCCTTGTTCCCCACGGACACGAACGAGGACAGGCCGAGCCCGAGCGAGCTGGCCCGGTCGATCACGGCCAGCCCCAGGGCGCCGCTCTGGGACAGGAACCCCACCCGCCCCGGGATGGGCGCGTCGGGGGCGAACGTCGCGTTCAGGTGGACCTCCGGGTCGGTGTTCACGATGCCCATGCAGTTCGGCCCGATCAGCCGCATGCCGGCCGACCGGCACACCGCGACCAGCTCGTGCTGGCGGGCTCGCCCCTCCTCACCCACCTCGGCGAAGCCGGAGGAGATCACCACCAGGGCCCGGACGCCCCGTTCCGCGCACTCCCTGGCCACGTCGACCACGGCCGGGGCCGGCACGATGACCACGGCCAGGTCGACCGGTCCCGGCACGTCGAGGACGGACGGGTACGCCGGGACCGACTGCACCACGTCGGACTCGGGGTTGACGGGGTACACCGGACCGTTGAACCCGTACTCCAGCAGGTTGTGGAAGACCTCCCCGGGGATGCCGCCGCGGGCCCGGGAGGCCCCGATCACGGCGACCGACCGGGGCCGGAAGAAGTGTTCCATGGCCGCGACGGCTGCCGTCTGCTCCCGCCGCTCGAACGCCTCCAGGGCCCCCGGGGTGAGCGACGTGGGGAACTCCACGATCACCGCCCCGGGCTCCGAGCGCATGCTCACCGGGAACCCGCTCTCGCGGAACACGTCGATCATCCGGCGGTTGTTCGGCAGGGTCTCCGCCTCGAACACCCGGATCCCGTGCTCCTCGGCCATCTCCGCCATCTGGCCGAGCAGGATGGTGGCCAGGCCCCGCCCCTGCATGGCGTCGGCGATGGCGAACGCGACCTCCGCGCGACCCGGCACCGTCTTGATGTACGTGGCGTGCGCCACGACCGTGCCGCCCGGCCCCGCCGTGGCCAGCAGGCTGACCCGGTCGTGGTAGTCGACGTCGGTCATCCGGTCCGCCGCCCACTCCAGGTTGGCCGAGGCGGTGAAGAACCGGAGCATCCGGGAGTCCGGGGACAGCTCCCGCAGGAACTCCAGCACGGCCTGCCGGTCGTCCCGCCGGGCCGGCCGGACGTGGACGGTGGACCCGTCGCGCAGCGCGACGTCGGCTTCCCGGTGGCTCGGGTACTCGCCCGTCACGCGAGCGAGCTTAGCCTCCCGCCGCGGCCATCCGAGGGACCGCGGGCGCCGCGGTGCCCCCCAGCTCCCGGGCGATGCCGTGGGCCCATGCCTCGATCCGTTCGAAGTTCCGGAAGTCGCCGGCCATCTTCCTGGCCATGGACGCGGCGATGACGCCCCTCGCGTGGGGCTCCAGGCGCCCGCCGAACGTCGCGTGGCCGTTCGCCCGGATCCGCTCCGCCAGCTCCTTCACCGCCTTCACCGGCGGGATGTCCTTCGTGTCCGCGGTCGTGTCGAGCGGCCCGCTGCTGAACAGCCAGACGTCCCGTTCGCGCAGCGCGAGCCCGTGGCGACGGCCGAACCGCCTGGCGTCCGCGTGCCACCGCATCATGTAGAGCGACCCTCCCAGGACCACCGCCCGGTAGGGCGCGAGGTCGCGGACCTCACCCCGGCCGGACGTCGACGTCCAATCCGTCCTCACGCAACGTGGCCCCGATCACCTCGGCGATCCCGGCGGTCCCGCCGCGCTCCGACCCGTAGGCCACCAGCACTCGATCTGTCAGCGCATTCGTCATCTCGGACCTCCTCACACTCCTCACACACCGATGCTCCCGCAGGGGCGGGGAGGTCCTTACGGCAGGGGGTCCCTCGACTCCCGGGACGGATGGACGGCCGAACCCGGGCGGTCCTTGGCGGTCGAGGCCAACGGCCCGCCCGCCGGGGGCCGTTCGACTCAGGTGGAGTCACCGCCCACGGCGAAAGCTGGGCCGAGGAAGGAGGCCGCCGTGAACGTTGCGGACGTGTACCGGGTTGGGGTGTTCTCCGTCGACGGGTCGGACCCGTTGTCGGAAGCGGCGAGCCGGATGCAGTTCAACGAGGTCGGATCGCTCGCCGTGTTCGAGGGCATGCGGTTCTGCGGGATCGTCACGGAGCGGGATCTGGTCCGGGCCATGGCGGAGGGCGTCGACCCCGACGAGACGGCTACCCGCGACTACATGACCGAGGACCCCGTCGCGGTCAGCGCGGAGACCGACGTCCGGAGCGCCGCCAAGATCATGCTGGGGCTGGGGATCCGGCACCTGCCCGTGATGGTCGGCTCCGAGATCGTGGGGATGGTGTCGGCCCGGGACCTGCTGGCCGACGTGGGGATGGCGGAGACCTGGAGGGCGCCATGAGCAAGTGGGAGAGCTTTCGGCAGTGTCCGCAATGCAGCTGGGACTTCGCCACCGACGAGGGCCACAAGGACTGCCAGTGGGTCGAGTGTCCCTATCTTCCGGAGGAGCTCGACGTCTACTGCGAGTCCTGCCGGTTCGACTACTACACGCTCGAGGGGAACCCCAAGTGTGAGGACCCGCTGACCTGCGAGCACGCCGCCGTGCCCCTCGAGCACGTCGAGAACTACAAGCGCTGGCTGGCCGCCCGGCGCCCAGCGCGAGCCTGAGCCTGCCCCGGACCGGTCCTCGGCCGCCCGGGCCGATGAGGGGCCGATCGTCCCGCCCGGAACGGGCCATCCGGCCCCGGCACCATTCCACGCCACGATCCACTGTCACCTCGGAGGTGGCGCGACATGGATGGGACGTTCGTGCTGTTGGCGTTGGCGGCGGGAGGCTTCGTCCTTCTCGCCCTGCTCAACGTCTCGTTTCCTGAACACCGGGGCCCTGCGCGGGCCCTCTCGGCACGGAGGGAGGCCGCGCGGTCCTGGCGATCCCAGAATGGCGGCGAACCTGCCGGACCGAGGGTGCTGCTGGTAGGGCGGAGCACCAGGGAGCGGCGGGCCGACGAGGGCAGCCTGCGGGCGGCCGGCTACGACGTCAGGACGTGCGCGGGTCCGGACGGAGCTCTCGAGTCGTTCCCCTATGGGGGATGCCTGATCCTGAACGAGGAGCAGTGCCCTCTCGCCTCAGGCGCGGATGCGATCGTGTTCGGGCTGGAGCTCGACAACGGGGCGTCCCGAGCCGTGCTTCGGGGGTACCGCAGGCTCCATCCAGACATCCCGCTGAGCGTGCGCACATCGGACCGGGAGTCCGAGTGGTACGCGCACCTGCTCCGTGATTGCCACGTCGAGCACGGGAGGTCGCAGGAGGACGTCGTCGCCGGAGTGGAGCACGTGCTGGCCGGACGACCGGTGGTTCAGCTGACGGACGGAGGGCGGTAGTCATGAGGCAGAGGGTGTGGTTCTACGACAAGGTGATCCTGGGGACGGGGGTCGGAGCCCTGCTGCTCGCCGCCGTGTTCGCCGTGTACACGATGGCCAACGCCTCGCAGCCGGCGCGCGCCGCGGGCGCCGGGCCGCAGCCCGCAGCGGCAGGCCCGGCCACCACGTACACCCCCCAGACGCGGGATCTCGTGGTCACGGCCGTCCCGCTGCTGGTGCACGAGCAAGCCGGGTTCTTCGACTACCTGAACAGGGACTTCGGCAAGGCCGGCATGCTCAAGGGGAAGGAGGTCTGGGCGTTCTCACCGAACAGCCTGACGGTGTACGCCGGCGACACCGTCCACGTGACGGTGATCAATCCGGGCGACGACCCGCATACGTTCACGATCTCCGAGGTGAACTTCAGCATGAAGGTCCGGGGCCAGGCCCAGCGGGAGGGAAGCTTCGTGGTCCCGAGCCCGGGTCTCTTCAAGTTCTTCTGCTCGATCCCCGAGCACATGCCCTACATGTGGGGGAATCTGGTCGTGCTTCCGGACAGCGCGGCTCCCCAGTCCTGATCGAACCGGCACTCGCGCTTGCGAGGGGAGCCCCAGGCACTCAGACGGCCTGGGGCTCCTCCAGCGGCGGCACCGCGGCGACCTCGGGGTGGTCGTACCCGATGACGCCGTACTGGACCGCACCGCCCGGCGCCCCGATGCCGGTGACGTCCGGGCCGAAGAACTCCCGTTCGATTCGTGCGTAGTGCCGCCACTCGGCGGGCAGGTCGTCCTGCTGGAAGATCGCGCTCACCGGGCACACCGGCTCGCAGGCCCCGCATTCCACGCACTCGTCCGGCTGGATGTAGCCCTTGCGCAGGCCGTCGTAGATGCAGTCGACGGGGCACTCCTCGACGCAGGCCCGGTCGTGGACGTCCACGCACGGCTCGGCGATCACGTAGGTCATGGCGAAACGCCTCCTCGGTCCGTGTTCGGTCGATCAATCGGCGCGGTCTGAGGGTCAGAGAGGTTGGATAGCACCCATCCGTCCCCCCGCACCAGCACCGCCGCGATCCTCTCCAGCACCGGCTCGCCCTCCAGCAGGGCCCACTTCGAACCGACCTCCGCCGCCACACAGGTGGCCGCCCACACCGTGGCCTGGACGATCCCGGTGTCGGCGGGCCTGGCCGTCCGCGGGTCGATCAGGTGGTGCAGCCCGGGTGCCCACGCCCGGAACCGGACGGAGGACGTGGCCAGCGCGCCGTGCTCCAGGTTCAGCCGGAGGACCTCCCCGGCGGGGTCGTCGGGGTCCTCCACCCCGATGGGCAGGCCGCCGCGGGGCGGCCGCCCCACCACCAGCAGGTCGCCGCCCGCGTCCAGGACCGCCCACGGGACCAGGCCCCTGATCTCCCGGGCGGCCCGGTCGACCGTCCATCCCTTGGCGATCCCGCCGAAGTCCAGGGCGGTGTCCGCGGGGAGGCGGACCTCGTGCCGGCGGACCTCGATCTCCGGCCACCGGCCGCATGGTTCCGGCGGATGCAGGGCCAGGCGGGCCCCGGCGATCACGTCGTCGAAGTCCCGGTCGTAGCCCGCCGCCAGCAGTGCGGGCAGCACCGTCGGATCGAACAGCCCACCGGTCAGCTGGGCCGCCTCGACCGACAGCAGCAGCAGTTCCAGGAACGGCGGCGAGACGCGGGTCCACACCCCCGCCCTCGCGTTGACCCGGGAGATCTCGGTGGCGTGACGGAACCGGCTGAACCGGTTGTCCTCGCGGACGAACGTCCGCTCCGCCAGCCTCGCGGCCCGGTCCACGGTGATCCGCTCCGAGCTCGAGCGGGGCGGGGGGACGATCAGGGTCACCGTCGTCCCCATGCTGCGGAACGAGCGCCGGGCAGTCTCGAGGCCCGGGTCGGCGGCAGCGGTTGTCCCGGGGGCGCGGACCGCTTCAGTCGTCGGAGCCACCGTCGCCTCCCTCGTGCTCGGTCTCGTGCTCGCCGCCGCCGGTTCGGGACGCTCCGGTGTGGTGCACGGGGGGAGGGGTCCCTCGCGCCGCACGGATCACCGTGGGCGCTCGGTGCACCACGATGGTCTGAACGGGGGCGATCGAACCGGCGGAGGCCTTGGGCTTCTTGTGGATGGTGACGGTCTTGGTCTGGGTCCTGACGATAGGCGTGCCGGCGGCGGCGGCGGACGGGGCCGCCGGATGCTGCATCTTGATGCTGTAGCCGGCCAGGCCGGACACCAGCGCCCCGGCCACGCCGCCCGCCACCGCCACCGCGGATCGCTTGTTCATGTGGTCCTCCTTGTCGTCGTGGGCTGACTCGGCGACGGTACCGGGGCCGTGGTTACGGCCCGGCCACGCCTGGCTTCGCCCCGGGCCAACATCAGTGAATCGGGGGCGCGCCCGACGCCCGGGTGGTGGTGACGCTGGGACTCCCGCCCGGCAGCACGTGCCCGGTGGCGACCTTTCCGTTTCCCTGCACCACCACGATCCGTTGGGGGGCCGTGGGCGGATGCGGTGCCGCGCGCAGGGCCAGCCACGGCAGCGCGAACGCCACCGCCGCCGACCCCGCCGCCGCGATCCGCAGGCTGCGCTTCGAGGCGCGTTTCGACGCGGGCCGTGGCGTGGCCTCTGGCCGCTGCCGCACGTTGCTCTCGTCCATCGCACTCACTCCCTGTCGGTGAAGGTCGGGGCAGCCGCGGGGGCCGGGGCCTGCTGCACCACGGTGGTCTGGGGCCGCGCGGTGGCGGCCTGGATGGCGGCGCGGTTGGCCCCCACCATCCCGGCCAGCAGGGCCGCGACCATGGCCCCCGAGATCACGATTGCCGATCGCTTGTTCATCTCCGTTTCGCCTCCTTGGGCTCGACTACCGGCCACGCTAGGGGTGGGTGGGTGTGGGGTCGGCAACGGCCCGGCCAGCGCCGGGCCAACAGGCACGCCGCGACGAAATCGCAACACCCGGCGGTGGGGGGGAGCTAGGGCTCGGGTTCCGGGGGATGCGTGCCGTTCCCCGACCCGGCCGGAGCGGGGACGAACGCCGCGGTCCGCACCGGGATGGCCACCTCGTGGACCGAGGAGGGCGTCGATGCGTCGTTCGGCAGGACCAGCTCGATGCGGACCACCACCTTCTGGGTGGTCTCCGCCGGTGCTGGAGGGGCAGCCGGCGCTGGCCGGGGAGCCGGTGCGGGCGCGGGAGCGGGAGCCCGGACTGGCGCCGATGCCGGCCGCGGCCGAGCGGCCACGCCGGGGGGCGGGGCGTGGCGCTCGGGCCGCAGGCCTACCGTCAGGGCCCGGGTGAGCATCAGGAACAGCACGCTGCCGCCGGTCACCACGTAGCCCCACCACATCCAGGACCGCACCGTGTCCGTCCCGGTGAACACGCCGTGCACGAGCGCCAGCGCGAAGGCCGGCACCGCCAGCAGGTGCAGCCGCCGCCACCACTTCGTGCTGATGTGCTTGCGGGCCCACGACGAGACCAGGACCACTGCCACGGTGTACATGGACACGATGCCCAGTGCCACGGGGACCGTCTTGTACGTCGTGTGCAGGGGCAGCAGCACGTCCAGCGGCGCGAAATGCACGAACGTATCCAGCAGGATCCCGCCGACGTGCACCCCGATCAGCAGGAACGCGGCCGTGGCCATGAACTGGTGGACGGTGATCGCGGTGGCCCGGGAGATCTTCTTGCCGACCAGCGCGGTGGTGCCGATGAGGCCCCACGACACAGTGGCCCACAGCATCAGATAGGCGGCGATCCCGGCCGCCCGGAGCAGGATCCAGGTCAGCATGCCACCGGCTCCCTCAGGCCGTGGAAGCTCACCAGCACCCGCCCGTCCTCCATCACCAGGACGGCCGGAAGCTCTCGCAGCACGCGGGGCCCGGACAGCAGCGCCCATTTGGACAGGATCTCGGCATCGGTGCACGTGTCGGCCCACACCGTGGCCTGCACCACGCCGGTGCGCGCGGGGTGAGAGGTGCGGGGGTCGATCACGTGGTGCATCCCGTCGCCCCAGCTCCGCCCGGCGATCGAGGACGTCGCCAGGGCCCCGTCCTGCAGCCCGAGTTGCAACAGCTCGACGGAAGGGTCGTGCGGGTCGGCCACCCCGATGGGGATGGGCCGGGGAGGTCGCCCGGCCACGCGGAGGTCGCCCCCGGCGTCGACGACGGCCCACGGCAGCGCCGCGGCGGCACCGGCGGCCAGGTCGGCGGCCCACCCCTTGGCCAGGCCGCCGAAGTCGAGTGCGCCCCCGGACGGCACGTGCAGCAGGAGGCCGTCCAGCTGGACGTCGCGCCACCGGACGGGCCGGCCCGGGGGCTGCCGAACGGTGGGCGTGCCGGCGGCCAGCTCGGCGAAGTCCCGGTCGTACCCCGCGGCGACCAGCTCGGGAAGGATGGTGGGGTCGAACAGGCCCCCGGTGGCCCGGGCCCCGCTCAGGGCCAACCGCAGCACCTCGGCGAACGGGGGCGACACCCGCTGCCACCGGCCGGCCCGGCGGTTCACCACGGACAGCTCGCTGTCCTCCCGGAACCGGGAGAACCGGGCGTCCACCCACGCGAACACTGCCTCCACCGACCCGGCCGCGGCCTCGAAGGCGTCCAGCTCTTCGGGCGATTGCGGCGCCGGCCCGATCAGCGCGATGATGTCCATGCCCATCGAGCGGAACTCGTGGCGCCGCGACTCGAGGCGCGTCGACGCTTCGACCGCCGCCACCGCTTCCTCGACATGGGTGCGGGTCAGCATCCCGAGCACCTCGTGGTGGTGGTGGACCCGCCCCCGCTCACGGTGCCGCCTCCCACGTACACGTAGTGCACGCTGGGGGCGCCCGTGGTGGCGGGTCCGGCGGCGGCCGGTGCGTACACGATCCTCCGGATGGTCCGGTGGACCACGATGACCTGGCGGTGCCCGGTCTGGGCGGATGCCGGCGCCGGCTTCGGGGCCATGGCCAGCACCACGGTCGGCGCGGCCAGCGCCACGCCCGCGGTGGTCCACGCCACGGCGCGGAGGCTTCCTTTCGAGGCTCGCTTCGCTCGGCGGTCAGTCGTCATTGCTCGCTCCGAATCGGTGGTGGGCCTCGCCCTCGAGCCGGCCGGTCGCGGTGCGGGCAGGCCGGCTCCGTGGCGGAGAAGCCCATGGGGCCGGCGGCTGCCCCGGGGCCGGGGAGGATAGGGCTGCCCCGGCCGTTCCTGCTCCGAGCGTGCCCGGGCCGCGGGGAACCCCGATCGCTCCGAGGATCCCCAGGTTGATGGCCAGGGCCAGCCCGGCGGCGAGCAGCGCGGCCAGCAGGCCGCCGGCGAGGGCGGCCACCGAGCGCCTGGTGCGCCGGGTCGAGGGGTGCGAACGCGCTGCTCTCATGCCCGGCCAACCTAACGGGGACGCATCGAACGGACGGGCCAACCGGAGGTAAGGAGGAGGGCAATTCGGCCTTCCTCCCGCCGGGCCGGCACCCGTAGGCTCGGGGCGTGGAAGAGCTGACGCACGCCCCGCGGGGCCGGCTCGTGCTGGTCGAGGACGAGGACGCCATCGTGCGCCCCCTGCTGCCGGCGCTGGCCCGGGAGGGCTTCGAGGTCCGGCGGTTCACCCGGGCCGAGGACGCCATCGACCGCCTGGACACGCTCCGCCCGGACGCGGTGATCCTGGACGTGGGGCTCCCCGGGATGTCGGGATTCCGGGCCTGCCTGGCCATCCGGCGCCGCTCCCGCGTTCCCGTGCTGATGCTGACGGCCCGGGGCGCGGAGTCCGATCGCCTGGCCGGGTTCGAGGCCGGCGCCGACGACTACCTGGCCAAGCCGTTCAGCGTCCACGAGCTGGTGGCCCGGATCCGAGCCATCCTGCGCCGAACGCAGCACGCCGACGGGCATGGCCCGGCGGAGGACGTGATCGAGGTGGGCGGCCTCCGGCTGGACGGGGCCCGACGCGAGGTCCGATCCGGCCAGCGCGCCATCGCCCTGACCCCGAGGGAGTTCGACCTGCTGGAGTTCCTGATGCGCCGGAGCCCTCAGGCCGTGTCCCGGTCCGAGCTGATTCGCGAGGTGTGGGACGTGCACTGGAGCGGCCCCACCAAGACGCTGGACGTCCACGTGGCCCAGGTCCGCCGCAAGATCGAGGATGACCCCCACGACCCGCGGTACCTGCACACCGTGCGCGGCGTGGGCTACCAGGTGAGGGACCGGTGCGCCGGCGACTGATCCTGGGGGCGGCCTACCTGCTCCTGGTGGTCGTGGTGGGGCTGGCCGTGCCGTTCGGGGCCACGCTCCGCCAGCGGCTGGTCGACGAGCTGGGCGGACGGGTGGAACGGGAGGCGTTCGCCGTGGGGGCGGCGGCCGAGGACCCCCTGGAACGCGGGCGCGCCGCCGCCCTGCAGCCGCTGGCGGCCCGCGTCTCCTCCCGGATCGGAGGCCGCGTGCTGATCACCGACGCGAAGGGGGTCCTGCTGGCGGACTCGCTCCAGCCCCCCGGGCAGAACCCGCCCTCGTACTCGAGCCGCCCCGAGATCGCCGCGGCCCTGGGCGGGGTCCCCAACTGGGAGGTCCGCCACAGCGCCACGCTGGGCCAGGACCTCCTGGTCAGCGCGGTCCCCGTGCGCAACGCCGGCGGGATCCTGGCGGTGGTCCGCATCTCCTACCCCATGAGCGACGTGGTGGAGTCCATCCACCGGGCCTGGTGGTTCCTGGCCGTGGTCGGGCTGGTCACGCTGGCCATCGGCCTGGCCCTGGCGGCCTGGCTGGCCCGGTGGCTGACCCGGCCCCTGGCCACCGCCGCCGCGGTGACCCGGTCCATCGCCGGCGGCGAGCTCGACGCCCGGGTCCCGGAGACCGGGCCGCCGGAGGTCCAGGCGCTGGCCCGGGACATGAACCAGATGACCGAACGCCTGGGGGAGCTGGTCCGGGCCAACCGGAAGTTCGCGGCGAACGCGTCGCACCAGCTGCGCACGCCGCTCACGGCGCTCCGGCTGTCGCTGGAGGAGGCCGTGGAGGGGCCCGACCCCCGCGGGGAGGCCCGCGCCGCGCTGGCGGAGGCCGACCGGCTGGAGGCCATCGTGGCCTCGCTGCTGGCCCTGGGCGTGGAGCGGGAGCGCGGGTCCGAACCGGTGGACGTGGCGGCGGTGGCGGGCCAGATCGCCGCCCGGCACGCGTCCACCGTGGCCGTGGCGGGAACGGGTTCCGCCCTGGCCGACCCCGAGCGGCTGCGACAGGTGCTGGGCAACCTGGTGGACAACGCCGTGCGGTTCGCCCGGCAGACCGTTCGCATCGGCATCGTCGCGGAGGGCGACCGCCTGCTGGTGCGGGTGGACGACGACGGCCCCGGCATCCCGCCGGAGGAGCGGGCTCGCGTGTTCGACCGGTTCTCCCGGGGACGCCGGCCACGGGGCACGGGGTCCGGGCTGGGGCTGGCCGTGGCCCGGGAGCTGGCGCGCGTGGACGGCGCGTCGATCACGGTGGGGGAGAGCGACCTGGGCGGTGCCCGCTTCGAGGTCGTCTACGCCGCGGCCCCCAGGCCCGCGCGCCGGGCCGACGCCCCGACCCCGGCCGGAGCGAGGTGAGCGAGGGATGAAGGCCCCGCGCGTGCTGATCGTGGAGGACGAGGCGTCCATCGCCGCGCCCCTGGCCGCGGCGCTCCGCCGGGAGGGGTTCACCCCTCGCGTGGCGCCGTCCGCGAAGAGGGCCATGGCCGAGTTCGAGGAATGGCGACCCGACGCGATCGTGCTGGACCTCATGCTGCCCGACGGGGACGGCCGCGACGTGTGCCGCGAGCTCCGGGCCCGTTCCGGTGTGCCCATCGTCATGGTCACCGCTCGCTCCGACCCGGTGGACCGGGTGGTGGGCCTGGAGCTTGGCGCGGACGACTACGTGGTGAAGCCCTTTTCGTCGCGGGAGCTGGCCGCGCGGATCCGGGCGGTGCTCCGGCGGGCCGCCGACGTGGGAGACGCCGCGCCGATCCACATCGGGACGGTCGCGCTGGACCCGGGCGTTCGGATCGTCTTCGTCGACGGCGTGGTGCAGCACCTGCCGGCGCGCGAGTTCGACCTGCTGCACCTGCTGATGCGCAATGCCGGCCGGGTCCTGCGGCGCGAGGACATCATGGACGAGCTGTGGGGCGGGGACTGGTTCGGGTCGAGCAAGACCCTGGACGTGCACGTGGGGAGGCTCCGCGACCGCCTCCGGGACGACCGCTACATCACCACCATCCGCGGGGTCGGCTTTCGGTTCGCCACCGACGACGACCTGACGGCCTGACAGCCTGACGGCCCGAGCGGCGCTTTCTGGGCGAGCGGTCCAGGTCACGCCAGCGCCGAGCGGATGGCCTCCTCCAGCGCACGCGCCGTGACGGGGTGCACCAGCGTCGGCCGTTCGTCGTCCGGCGTGACCTCCGCGTCCTGGTCGTGGACGAACAGGGTCAGCTGGTCGTCGGGAAGGCGGGTGCACAGGCGCTCGGGCCAGCCCCCGTACAGGTCCATGGCCTCCGGCGTGGCCACGTCCACCACCGCAACGTGGGCCCACTCCCGCAGGGGGCAGGGGTCGCCGTCCAAGCGGGGACACCCGGGGACCACGTGCGGCCCCGGGCACGTCGCCGTGTGGAATCCCATCCGGCGGAGCCACCGGCCCCACGTCCCCCGGCGGACGAAGTCCTCGCCCACGATCAGCACGTTGCGCGGCAGGGGCTCGACCGACTCCTCCGGCCCCCAGAACTCCTCCGCCACCGCCAGGTCGATCACGTCCACCACCCCCTTCGGCCGCCATGCTCGCCTCCCGGCCCGGCCGGGTCGTGGGCCGAAGGTCCCGGGGCAGCGGGGACTGGTGGCGCGTTCCGATCCCTCAGCGGGACGGATGGCCGGTCGAGCGGCCCGCGCGGCGGGGAACGAAGTCGGTCTCGGTGACCGCCGCGATGGCCCGCATCAGGACCAGCGGCAGGCTGCCGGCCACGGCCACCAGCACCCAGTCGCCCGGGGTCGCCGAGCGCGTGGCGAACAGGGAATGGGCCACCGGCCAGCTCACCACCAGCAGCTGGAGGGCGATCCCGCCGAACACCGCGCCGATGAGCCACGGGTTCCGTCTGGTCCCGGGCCGGCGGACGCCGTACGCGTACACCAGGTGCGCCACCACCAGCACGGTGAACATCACCGAGCGGGCCGCCTCCCAGGACTGGCCCCAGGCGAACCGGGCGATGGCCAGGCTGGCCACGGAGGCCGCGGCGATGAGCATGGCCCGCCCCGCCAGCAACCCCACGTGTCCCGGGCCGAGCATGCGGTCCTCGCGCCGCCGGGGTGCTCGCGCCATCAGCCAGGGGTCCGGCGCGTCCACGCCCAAAGCGACGGCGGGGAGCCCGTCGGTCAGCAGGTTGATCCACAGCAGCTGGAGTGGCAGCAGGGGAACGCCCAGCCCCGGGAACAGCAGCAGGGCCGCCAGGACCACCGTGATCTCGGAGAGGTTCCCGGCCACCAGGTAGTCCACGACCTTGCGGATGTTGTCGTAGATGGCCCGGCCCTCCCGCACTGCCGCGACGATGGTGGCCAGGTTGTCGTCGGTGACCACCATGTCGGCTGCTTCCCGGGCCACGTCGCTGCCGGACCGGCCCATGGCCACGCCGATGTCGGCGCGGCGCAGGGCCGGGGCGTCGTTCACCCCGTCCCCCGTCACCGCGACCACCTGCCCCCGCTCCTGCAGGGCCGTCACCAGCGCGAGCTTCTGATGCGGGGTCACCCGCGCGTAGACGCTCACCCCGGCCGGGTCCTCCGGAGCTCCGGCCGCCTCCAGCTGCGCGCCGGTGACGACCTCCGCGGCCTCGTCCCGGAGCCCGACCTCGGCGGCCACCGCGGCGGCCGTCCCCGTGTGGTCGCCGGTCACCATGACCAGGCGGATCCCGGCCGACCGGGCCTCGGCCACGGCCTGGCGCGCCTCCGGCCGCACGGGGTCCCGCAGCCCGGCCAGGCCCACCAGGGCCAGGTCCCGCTCGGCCGCCTCCAGGTCGGCGGGCGCCGCCTCGAGGTGCCTCCGGGCCAGCGCCACCACCCGCATGCCGCCCTCCGCCATCCGCCCGGCCAGGTCCAGCAGCGCGGCCCGCTCGGGGCCGGTCAGGGGCGCCGATCCGCCGTCCTCCCGCACGACCCCGGTGGCCCTGGCCAGCACTGCTTCCGGCGCACCCTTCACCAGCAGCAGGAAGGCGCCCGCCGGCGTCCGATGCAGCGTGGCCATCAGCCGGCGCTCCGAGTCGAACGGCAGCGCCGCCACCCGCGGATGGCTCGACCGAAGCTCGTCCACGTCGGTACCGGCCGCGTCGAGCAAGGCGATCTCCAGCGGGTCCCCGGCCCGTGGGTCCAGCGTCGCGTCGCTGCACAGAACGGTCACCTCCGCCACACGCCGGGCCGCCGGCGCCGGCAGCGCGTCGGGTGGGACCGCGTCCCGGTCCGGGAGCGCCACCCCTTCCAGGCGCATCCGGTTCTGGGTCAGGGTCCCCGTCTTGTCGGTGAGGATGACCGTGGTCGACCCCAGCGTCTCGACGGCGGGCAGGCGCCGCACGATGGCCCCGCGGGCCGCCATCCGCCGAACCCCCAGGGCCAGTGCGACGGTGACCACGGTGGCCAGGCCCTCCGGCACTGCCGCCACGGCCAGCGCCACTGCGGTCAGGAACGACCGCTGGAAGCTGTCCCCGGACACCCCCACGCGCAGGAGGGTCAGCCCGAACACCGCGGCCGCGATGCCGATGGCGATGGTCCCCAGGCGGCCCGACACGCGGGCCAGCTCGGCCTGGAGCGGGGTCGCGGCCTCCGGGACGCCCAGCGAGGCGGCGATCTTCCCGAGCTCCGTTGACGGCCCCGTGGCGACGGCGATCCCGGTGCCGGTCCCCCGGGTCACCAGCGTCCCGGCGAAGGCGGCGGAGCGGGCCTCGGCCTCGGCGTCGAGCAGGTCGCGCGGCGGTGCGGTACCGGGCCCCTTCGCCACGGGCAGGGACTCACCGGTCAGCAGCGACTCGTCGGTCTCCAGGGCCGTCGTCCGCACCAGGCGCAGGTCCGCGGGAACCCGATCGCCCGCCGCGAGCAGGACGGCGTCACCAGGCACGACATCCCGGGCGGGGACCTCCAGCCGCCTCCCGCCCCGGACCACCCTGGCCACGGGGGTCTCCATGGCCCGGAGCGCCTCCAGGGCCCGGGCGGCCTTCCCCTCCTGGACCAGGCCGATGACCGCGTTCAGCACCACGATGGCCAGGATGGCCACCGCGCTCTCGGCCTCCCGGAGGGCCAGGCCGGAGACGGCCGCGGCCGCCATCAGCAGCAGCGCCATCGGGTCCCGCAGCTGGCGGAACAGGCGGGCCGGCCAGTGTTCCCGGTGCGGTGGCGGGAGCTCGTTGGGCCCGAAGCGGCGCAGGCGACCCTCGGCCTCGGACGGGTCGAGCCCGGTATCGGGGTCGGGCCCGAGGTCCGGGTCGGTCCCGAAAGCGGCGGTCCCGGGCAGGCCCGGGCGTGCGGGTTCGGACGGCCGGGGCCGCGCGGATTGCATGCACCCATCCTCGGGCCGCCCCCGGTCCCGCGGGCTGGCCGTCCGGCCCCCGGCCTCTGTGCCGATCGTCCCTAAGGGGGCCGGCCGGGGGGTGAGAGCCTTCCGGGTGAGGCTGGCCCCGAGGGCCTCGGAGGGGCTCAGGATGCCGTCGACGATCGCACGACCCCTGGTCGGAGACCGCGTGGTCATCGACCGCGCCGACCTCGACGAACTGTTCGCGGCGCTCCGCGAGCGCGGATACACGGTCGTCGGCCCGACCGTCCGGGACGGCGCCATCGTCTTCGACGAGATCGAGGGCTCCGCCGCGCTCCCGGAGGGGTGGGGCGACCGGCAGGCCCCCGGGTCCTATCGCCTCCGGCGCCGGGACGACCGCGCGCTGTTCGGCTTCGCGGCCGGCCCCCAATCCGCCAAGGGGTTCCTGTTCCCGCCGGTGTCCCGGGTGGCGGCCGTATCACGGGAACCGGGGAAGGGCTTCCAGGTCGCGGACTCCCCCCACGACGGCGAGCCCCGCCACGCGTTCATCGGGCTTCGCGGGTGCGATATGGCGGCGGTTCGCGTGCAGGACCGCGTGTTCGCCGGCGGGCCGTTCGTGGACCGGGGCTACGCGGCCCGCCGTGAGCGCGCGTTCATCGTGGCGGTCGATTGCGGCGAGCCCTCGGCCGCCTGCTTCTGCGCCTCCATGGGCACGGGGCCCCGCGCGGGCGATGGAGCCGACCTGGCCATGACGGAGCTGCTGGAAGCGGGCGCGCTCGGCCACCGGTTCCTGGTGCGGGTCGAGACCGAGGCCGGGGCGGAGGTCCTGTCCAGCGTGGCCCACCGGCCCGCCACCGACGACGACACGGGAGCGGCCGGCGCGGTGGTCGCGCAAGCGGCCGAGCGCATGGGCCGGCACCTCCCCACCGAGGGCCTGAAGGAGCTGCTGTACCGGAACTACGAGCACCCCCGGTGGGCGGAGGTGGCCACGAGGTGCCTGGCCTGTACGAACTGCACGATGGTGTGCCCCACCTGCTTCTGCTCGCGGGTGGAGGACGTGACGGATCTGGCCGGGGATCGGGCGGAGCGAGTTCGGACCTGGGACTCCTGCTTCACGACGGACTTCTCCTACATCCACGGCGGCAGCGTCCGCCGCACCGGCGTGGCCCGGTACCGGCAGTGGATGACCCACAAGCTCGCCACCTGGATCGACCAGTTCGGAACGTCCGGATGCGTGGGATGCGGGCGGTGCATCACGTGGTGCCCGGTCGGCATCGACATCACCGAGGAGGTCGCGGCGATCCGGGCCACCGAGAAGGAGGGCGCACATGGAGACCATTGAGCGGCTCCTCGCCGAGCACGAGTTCTTCCGCGGGATCGACCGGCGGTACTACCCGCTCCTGCTGGGGTGCGTGATCAACGTCCGGTTCGACGCCGGCGCGTTCCTGTTCCGGGAGGGAGACCCGGCCGACCGCTTCTACCTGGTCCGGCGGGGTCGGGCCGCCATCGAGATCTCGGCACCGGAGCGCGGCGGCATCGTGGTCGAGACCGTCGGCCCGGGCGAGGTGATCGGGTTCTCCTGGTTGTTCCCGCCGTACCGGTGGAGGTTCGACGCCCGGGTCCTGGAGCCCATGACCGCGCTGGCCCTGGACGGCGCCTGCCTGCGGGGAAAGTGCGAGGAGGACCACGAGCTCGGCTACCAGCTCGTGCGGAAGGCCGCCGACGTGGTTCTGGAACGGCTCCAGGCCACCCGCATGCAACTGCTGGACGTGTACGGACATGCGCACGCTCACTGACCTCGGCCGCGCCGACCCGATGGCGCCCGCGCCCGCCCGGGTGCGCCACGTGGCGCGGGAGACGGCGGACACGGTGACCGTCACCCTGGACCCGCCGGGCGGCGGGTTCGCGTTCTCGCCGGGCCAGTTCGACATGCTGTACGCGTTCGGGGTCGGCGAGGTCCCCATCTCCATCAGCGGCGACCCCGCGGCATCGGGCGCGCTGGTCCACACCATCCGTGACGTCGGCGTGGTCACGCACGCCCTGTCCTCGATGGAGCCGGGTGACGTGATGGGCGTGCGAGGCCCGTTCGGCACGCAGTGGGCGGTGGAGGACGGCGCGGGGGGCGACGTCGTGGTGGTGGCCGGCGGGGTCGGCCTGGCCCCCCTCCGCTCCGCCATCTACCGGCTGATCGCCCAGCGGGAACGGTTCGGGCGCGTGGTCCTGCTGTATGGCGCCCGCACCCCGGACGAAATGCTGTTCCCGACGGAGCTGGCGGCGTGGCGGGGCCGGTTCGACCTGGAGGTGGGCGTGACCGTGGACGCCGCGCGGTCGGGATGGCACGGCGACGTGGGGTTCGCCGCGTCGCTCATCCCCCGGGCGACGTTCGACCCCGAGCGGACGCTGGCGCTGGTGTGCGGGCCGGAGGTCATGATGCGCGTGAGCGCCCAGGCCCTGGTGGACCAGGGGGTCTCCCCGGGCCGCATCCGCATCTCCATGGAACGGAACATGCAGTGCGGGGTGGGCCTGTGCGGGCACTGCCAGTTCGGTCCGACCCTGGTGTGCCGCGACGGCCCGATCTTCCCCTACGACCGCATGGCCGGCTGGCTCGGGATCCGGGAGCTGTGATGGCGACCGCGACGAAGCCCCGGCTCGCCGTCTTCAAGTTCGCCTCCTGCGACGGCTGCCAGCTGACCCTGCTGAACTGCGAGCAGGAGCTGCTGACGTTGGCCGGCGCGGTCGAGGTCTCGAACTTCCTGGAAGCGTCCCGCCAGGTGGTCGAGGGGCCGTACGACCTCGCGCTGGTGGAGGGCTCCATCACCACGCCGCACGACGCCGAGCGCATCCGCGAGGTGCGCGAGCAGTCGAAGTTCCTGGTGACCATCGGGGCCTGCGCGACCTCCGGCGGCATCCAGGCCCTCCGCAACTTCGCGGACGTGGAGGAGTTCACCCGGGCCGTGTACGCGAGCCCGGAGTACATCGACACGCTCTCCACCTCGACGCCGGTCGCGGACCACGTGCCGGTCGACTTCGAGCTCCGGGGCTGCCCGATCGACCGGGGGCAGCTCCTGGAGGTGGTGAACGCGTTCCTGCACGGGCGCCGGCCCAACGTCCGTCCCCACAGCGTGTGCCTCGAGTGCAAGCGCCGCGGGGTGGTCTGCGTGGTGGTGGCTCACGGGACCCCGTGCCTGGGGCCGGTGACCCACGCCGGGTGCCGTGCGCTGTGCCCGGCCTTCGCCCGGGGCTGCTACGGCTGCTTCGGGCCGATGGACACGCCGAACACGGCCTCGCTGGCCGCCCGGTGGCGCGAGCTCGGCGCGACCGAGGACGACCTGGCCCGGGTGTTCCGCCCCTTCAACGCGAACGCGCAGGCGTTCCGGGAGGAGGCGGACGCCCATGCACGATGAGTCGCTGAGCGGCGCCATCACCGTGGAGGCGCTGGCTCGCGTGGAGGGCGAGGGCGGCATGACCGTCGTGCTGGACGGCGGCCGGGTCACCGACGTCCGACTGGAGATCTACGAGCCGCCCCGGTTCTTCGAGGCCCTGCTGCGGGGCCGCCGGTTCACCGAGCCGCCCGACATCACCGCCCGGATCTGCGGCATCTGTCCCGTGGCATACCAGATGAGCTCGTGCCAGGCCATGGAGGACGCCGCCGGCGTCACCGTCCCCCAGCCCATCCGGGACCTCCGGCGCCTCCTGTACTGCGGCGAGTGGATCGAGAGCCACGCGCTGCACATCTACCTGCTCCACGCGCCGGACTTCCTGGGCTACGAGAGCGCCATCCACCTGGCCCGCGACCATCGCGACGTCGTGGAACGCGGCCTCCGCCTGAAGCGGATCGGGAACGAGCTGATGACGCTGGTCGGGGGCCGGGCCGTCCATCCCATCAACGTTCGGGTCGGGGGCTTCTACCGCGCGCCGGACCGGCGGGAGCTCCGCCGGTTCGCCGACGAGCTCCGTCGCGCCCGGGACGAGGCCCTGGAGACCGTCCGGCTGGTCTCGACGTTCGACTTCCCGGACCTGGAGCGCGACTACCACTTCGTCGCCCTCCGCCACCCCGACCGGTACCCGATCACCGAGGGCCGGCTGGTCTCGAGCGGCGGCCTGGACATCGGCGTCCGCGAGTACGACGAGCACTTCGTGGAGGAGCACGTCCGCCACTCCAACGCGCTGCACTCCCATCTGGCCGGCGGCGGCTCCTACTTCGTGGGGCCGATGGCCCGGTACAGCCTGAACTTCGACCGGCTGTCGGACGTGGCGCGGACCGCTGCCCGCGAGGCCGGCCTTGGGGAGACCTGCCGGAACCCGTTCCGCTCCATCGTGGTCCGGGCCATCGAGCTGTTGTACGCCTGCGACGAGGCCATTCGCCTGATCGAGGAATACGAGCCGCCGGACCCGCTCTGGGTCGAGGTGGACCCCAGCGGCGCCACCGGCTACGGCATCACCGAGGCCCCCCGCGGGATCCTGTACCACCGCTACCGGGTGGGGGACGACGGCCTGATCGAGGACGCCAAGATCGTCCCGCCCACCTCGCAGAACCAGACGGTCATCGAGGAGGACCTCCGGGAGGTGGTGGAGCGGTTTCTGGACCTCCCCCGCGACGAGCTGACCTGGCGGTGCGAGCAGGCCATCCGGAACTACGACCCGTGCATCTCCTGCGCCACGCACTTCCTGTCCCTCCGCGTGGACGGGGCGGCCGACCGTGGCCGGTGAGCGGTCCAGGCTGGCCGTGATCGGCCTGGGAAACGCCTTCCGCTCCGACGACGCGGCCGGGCTGCTGCTGGCGCGCCGGGTCCGGGCTCGCGCCCCCGCCGGGGTCCGGGTGATCGAACGGGAAGGCGAGCCCGTGGAGCTGCTGGACGACTGGGAGGGGCTGGCCTTGGCCGTGGTGGTGGACGCGCTGGAGCCCCGGTCGGGGGAGGTCGCCAGCCCCGGCCGCATCCACCGCCTCGATCCGCTGTCCGAACCGCTCCCGGACTCGTTCCGCCACCGGGGCACCCACGCCATCGGGCTGGCCGACGCCATCGAGCTGGGCCGGGCCGTGGGCCGGCTGCCGGACCGCCTGGTGGTCTACGCCATCGAGGGCGCGAACTTCTCCTCGGGCGACCGGTGCTCGCCGGAGGTCCTGGCCGCGGTAGGGGAGGCCGTGGACCGGGTGCTCACCGAGCTGGAGAACGTCGAGGAGCCACGCTGATGTGCCTGGCCCTGTACGGCACGGTCCACGCGCTGAGGGAGGAGGGCGGCGTGCCCGTCGCGCTGGTGCGGGTCCAGGGCGGCCCGGAGCGCTGGTGCGGCGTTTTCGCCACCGGCGTTGGCGTGGGCTCGGCGGTGCTCCTGCACTCCGGGTACGTGGTGGACGTGCTCGACCCCGAGCGAGCGGCCGAGGCCGCGGGGCTCCGCCCAAGCGAGGCGTGATGTCGCGCGTTGAGCTGAAGCTGGCACGGAGATGGCGGCTGCGGGTGCCGCGGGGTTGGTCCCATGGCCGGGGTTTGCACCGCGAGGTGGCAGCGCCGTCCGGCCCCATTCGCCACCCGCCGCTGCCCCCATCGCGGTCGGCGTGAACGGCACGGTGACGTCGATGGCGGCCGGTGAGGCCCGGGAGTTCTCCCTCCAGCGCTGATCGACCTGGGTGGCGGCTAGCCTCCGCGGCCGGGCCTCGGCGCGAGGACCTCGACGATGGGCAGGGGGGCCAGCACGGTGGAACCCGACGACCGCTTCCGCGGAACGGGAACCTCCAGGAACCGCCGGCCCGCCGGCCGGAGCCCCCGGTACCGAGCGTCGGCGCCGGTGGCGTCGTGGCCGCGGCCCAGGAACCGGGACCCCAGCGTCGCCAGGACTTCGGCATCGGCTATGGCCACCGCGTGCTCCGCGTGCAGCGGGCCGGACGCGCGGACCGCCCGTTCGTACACGCCGGGGCGATGGCGGAGCAGGACGAACACCCGCCACAGCTCGTCGCCCTCGGGCGTGGGATCGGCCACCCGGGGCCACCCGTCGGCAAGGGCCATGGCCATGGTCGTCCCAGCGTGCACGGGCCGGCGCCCGCCGGCGAGGGTCGAAGGGCCCTGCCCATGCGGGGGCCGACGGGGCGTTCGGCCCGCCCGGTGACGGTCTTCCGGCCCGGGTGACGGGACCCCCCACGCGGGACCATGCGCACGGCAAACTGTGCGTAGGATCAGTCTGTGGGGAGGTCGGGATGAGACAGCTTGGCCTGGAACGGGACCTCGTCGATGCCGACGTCTACGAGCGGACGGTGGCCCGCTTCCGGGATGCCCACATCGTCCTGCCGACCTTCGCCGAGCTGGCCGATCCCGCCAAGGTCCCCGACCGCATCCGCAACGCGCTGGCGCAGGTCGAACCCGACGCCCCGCACCCGCTGAACCTGTTCCGCGTCCACTGGTACAACGACGCATCCCGGACCGGCCAGGTCGACGTCCCCGACCACGTCGTCCTGCCCACGGAGCTCACCGGCATCGACGCGAAGATCGTCGTGGCGCTGGGCAACCGCTTCCCCATGATCGAGGCCCACAAGGTGCTGGCGGCCTACGGCTGCCTGGCCCCGCGCCTGATCACCGGCCAGTTCGACCCGAGCGTCCACCTGGCCATCTGGCCGTCCACCGGCAACTACTGCCGGGGCGGCGTGGCCATCTCCCGGATCATGCAGTGCCACGGCGTGGCGGTCCTGCCCGAGGGCATGAGCCAGGAACGCTTCGACTGGCTGGCCCGATGGGTCCTGGACCCGTCCGACGTCATCCGCACGCCCGGCACCGAGAGCAACGTCAAGGAGATCTACGACGAGTGCGCCCGGCTGTCAGAGGACCCGGCCAACGTGATCTTCAACCAGTTCTCCGAGTTCGGGAACCACCTGGCGCACTACCTGTGCACGGGCTCGGCCCTGGAGCGGGTGTTCGAGTCGCTCCGGGCGGAGGACCCTTCGCTGAAGCTCCGGGCGTTCACCAGCGCCACCGGCTCGGCCGGGACCATCGGCGCCGGGGACTACCTGAAGGAGCGCCTGGGCTCGCTGGTGGTGGCGGTGGAGGCGCTGGAGTGTCCCACCATGCTGGAGAACGGCTTCGGCGAGCACAACATCCAGGGCATCGGGGACAAGCACATCCCGCTGATCCACAACGTGATGAACACGGACATCGCGACGGCGGTCTCCGACCGGTCCACCGACCAGCTGGGCGTGCTATTCAACACCGACGCCGGGCGCGAGTACCTCGTGTCCAGGCGCGGCGTGCCGGCGGAGGTCGTCGGGCAGCTCGGCGACATCGGCCTGTCCGGCATCTGCAACGTCCTGGCCGCGATCAAGACGGCGAGGTACCTCGACCTCGGCCCCCAGGACGTCATCGTCACCGTGGCCACCGACGGGTTCGCCATGTACGGCTCCGAGCGCGACAAGACGGTCGGCAAGCACTTCCCCCAGGGCTTCGACGCCGTGAACGCCGGCGAGGTGTTCGGCGAGCACCTCCTGGGTGAGAGCACCGACAACCTCCGGGAGCTCACCTACGATGACCGGACCCGGATCTTCAACCTCGGCTACTTCACCTGGGTCGAGCAGCAGGGGGTCTCGATCGAGGAGTTTCGGGCCCGCAAGGGCCCCAGCTTCTGGAGCTCCATCCGCGAGCTGATCCCGGTGTGGGACCATCTGATCGAGGAGTTCAACCGCCGAACTGGGGCCATGGACGAGCTGTGAGCGACGATCTGCCCTCGCGCGAGGTCTTCCCGTTGGTGTGCTCGGGCTGCGGCTATGCGGCCCCCGCCGGCGACCCGTATCCCTTCCGGTGTCCGAACGCGGCCGCTGGCGACGACATCGACCACGTCCTGGTCCGTCGCCTCGAGCCACCGCCACCCGGCGGCTTCCCCACCGAATCGTCCCCCAACCCGTTCATCCGATACCGCGAGCTCTTCCGCTCCCATCGCCTGGCCCTGGCCGGGGGGATGACCGACGCCGGCTACGTGGACCTGGTGGAGCGCCTGGACAAGGAGATCGACGCGGTCGACGGGCACGGGTTCCGGCAGACCCCGTTCCAGCGGGCCGACCGGCTGAGCGACCTGCTGGGGTTCGAGCCCGAGGGCGGCGTGTGGGTGAAGGACGAGACCGGGAACGTCTCCGGGTCGCACAAGGCCCGCCACCTGATGGGCCTGCTCATCCACCTGCGCGTGGTCGAGGAGATCGGCCTGCTGCCCGACGACGGCGCGCTCCCGGACCTGGCCATCGCGAGCTGCGGCAACGCGGCGCTGGCTGCGGCGGTGGTGGCGAAGGCCGGCGGCAGGCGCCTCCGGGTGTTCGTGCCGACCTCAGCGGACCGGGCCGTGGTCCGGCGCCTCCGCGAGCTGGACGCGGTGATCGAGGTGTGTCCCCGCACGGCCGGCGTCCCGGGCGACCCCACCGTGCACGCGCTCCGCAGGGCCATCTCGGAAGGCGCGCTGCCGTTCACGTGCCAGGGCGACCTGAACGGGCTGGCCATCGAGGGCGGCCAGACCCTCGGCTACGAGATGGTCTCCCAGCTCGCGGCGGACGGCGTCAGGCTGGACCGGGTGTTCGTGCAGGTGGGAGGGGGTGCGCTGGCCTCGGCCGCGCTCGCTGCCTTCATCGAAGGGCACGGCCTCGGCGCCCTCGAGTGGCTTCCGAGGTTCCACGCCGTGCAGACGGCCGGTGGCTACCCGCTGAAGCGTGCGTACGACCTGCTGTCCCAGCGCATCCTGCATCGCGTCCAGCGCGAGACCGGCGAGCGTCCCCGTTCCGCGTGGAACGAGTCCAAGCGAGCCGGCTTCATGCGGGCGTGGGCGGGCAAGCCGTCGGTGGAACGCGAGCTGGCCTACGGGGCCACCCATCGCTCGTCGTTCATGTGGCCCTGGGAGACCGAGCCCGCCAGCGTGGCCCACGGGATCCTCGACGACGAGACCTACGATTGGCTGGCCGTGGTCCGCGGCATGGTGGCGACCGGTGGCCACCCGGTGGTGGTGGACGAGGGCCGGCTGGAACGCGCGAACGGGTTGGCTCGCGAGGCCACCGGGATCGACGTCGACCACACCGGCTCGTCCGGCCTGGCCGGCCTGATGCAGCTGTCCGGCCGCGACGCGGTGCACCCGCACGAGCGCGTGGCCGTCTTGTTCACGGGAGTTCGGCGATGACAGACACGGGGGCCGGCGCCACGCCGGCCGGAGGAAAGGGGTGGGGCACGTGAGGAGCTTCCTGGGACGGGACATCCTGTCCCTCAAGGACTTCGAGCGGAACGAGTTCGAGCACGTCTTCGACGTGGCCGACGGGCTGCGGTCGATCGCGGAGACCCGCCGCAACAGCGACATCCTGAAGGACAAGACCCTGCTGACGGCGTTCTACCAGCCGTCCACCCGGACCCGGCTGGCCACCGAGGCGGCCATGCACCGGCTGGGCGGGCACGTCCTGGGGTTCTCCGACGCGAAGAACACGCGGGCCGGCGACTTCTACCAGGAGTCCATCAAGGACACCGTGCACATGCTGGAGTACTACGGCGACGTCATCGCCATGCGGCACTTCCAGCAGGGCGCGCCGGCCGAGGCGGCGAAGTGGGCCAGCGTGCCCATCATCAACTGCGGCGACGGCTGGGGCGAGCACCCCACGCAGGTCCTCACCGACCTGTACACGGTGAACCGCGAGCTGGGCGGCCTGGACGGGCAGCGGTGGCTGCTGGTCGGGGACATGCGGATGCGGACCATGCACTCGATCCTGTACGCGTTCTCGCAGTTCGACATCGAGGCGTACGTGTGCTCGCCGTCGGAGATGTCGCTGCTCCCCGAGTTCAAGGAGGAGCTGAAGGACACGTCCTTCACCGAGGTGGACAGCGTGGAGAAGGTCATCGCCGACGTGGACGTCATCTACATGGAGCCGGTGGTACAGGCCGACTACACGAAGGGCCGCGACGAGCGGGGCGCCGAGGTGGGCCTGACGCCGAAGGAGTACCAGGTCACCGCCGAGGTGATGAAGAGGGCGCAGCGGCACGCCATCGTGCTGCACTCGCTGCCGCGGATGGACGAGCTGACCACCGACGTGGACGAGACGCGGCACCAGCGCTACTGGGTCGAGGCCTTCAACGGCGTCGTCATGCGCATGGCCCTGCTGTCCCTGGTCCTCGGCGCGGTCGAGTAGAGGGGGGCGGTTCCGAGATGCAGACGAACCTGCGGGGGCGTGACGTCATCACGCTCGACGAGTTCACCAAGGAGGAGCTGGAGACCCTGCTGGACGTGGCCTTCCAGCTGAAGCGGGAACGGGCCCTGGGGATCCCGCACCCGCTGCTGCGGGACAAGACCCTGGCCATGCTGTTCTTCTTCTCCTCCACCCGGACCCGGGGCTCGTTCGAGTCGGGCATGGCCCAGCTGGGCGGGCACCCCGAGTTCATCGAGGCGAAGTCCACCCAGATCGCCCACGGCGACACGGCCAAGGAGATCGGCGAGATCCTGGGCCGCTACAACGACGGCATCGCCATCCGCCAGGTGGACTGGCAGGTCGGCAACGGCTACATCCGCGACGTGGCCGAGGCCAGCCGGGTGCCGGTGCTGAACATGCAGTGCGACGTGTACCACCCGCACCAGGCCCTGGCCGACCTCATGACCATCATCGAGAAGCTGGGCGACCCGCGGGGAAAGACGGCCACAGTGAGCTGGGCCTACGCGGCCTCGTACCAGAAGCCCATCAGCGTGCCGCAGTCGCTGGTCACGCTGCTCCCGAGGTTCGGCATGAACGTCCGGCTGGTCCACCCGCCTGAGTTCAAGCTGATGCCCGAGATCATGGACCTCGCTCAGGAGAACGCCCGCGCGGCGCGGGTCGGCTTCGAGGTGCTCGACGACTTCGAGGAAGGCATGCGCGACACCAACGTCGTGTACGCCAAGAGTTGGGGCGCACTCATGACCACAGAGGACGAGAAGGAGGGCGCGGCGATCATCGACAAGTACAAGGACTGGATCGCCGACGAGCCCAGGCTGAAGCTGGCCGACCAGGACGCCATCTACATGCACCCGCTGCCCGCGGATCGGGGCGTGGAGGTGGCCGACGCCGTCATCGACGGCCCGCACAGCGTCGTGTACGACCAGGCCGAGAACCGCCTCCACGGCCAGAAGGCCGTCATGGCGCTGACGATGTAGAGGGGAGCTCGCGATGGACCTCGCGCACCTGCTGAGGGTCCCGCAGTGGGTCGTCTACCTGCTGCTGGCCCTCACCATGCTGTACCTGTCGCGCCAGACGAGCCGCTCGGGCAAATGAGCCCCCGCCGAGCAGTCGTGGCCATAGGAGGCAACAGCCTCATCAAGGACAAGCAGCATCAAAGTGTCCGCGACCAGTACATAGCAGCCGGCGAGACCTGCTGGCACATAGCGAGCATGATCAAAGACGGCTGGGACGTGGCCATAGGCCACGGCAACGGCCCCCAGGTGGGCTTCATCCTCCGCCGCAGCGAGCTGGCAGCCCACGAGCTCCACGAAGTCCCGCTCGACGTCTGCGGAGCCGACACCCAGGGAGCAATCGGCTACGCCCTCCAGCAGAACCTAGAGAACGACTTCATGAGACTCGGCATGGACAAACACGCCGCAACAGTGGTGACCCAGGTCGAAGTAGCAGCCGACGACCCAGCCTTCCAGAACCCCAGCAAGCCCATCGGCTCGTACATGGACGAAGAGACAGCAAAGCGCCGTCAGCAAGAAGACGGCTGGAGCGTGGCAGAAGACGCCGGAAGAGGCTGGCGAAGGGTAGTGGCTAGCCCCGTGCCGATCCGAATAGTGGAAGAGGAAGCCGTCAAGGCCCTCGTAGCCGCCGGCCAGGTAGTAATCACAGTAGGAGGCGGCGGCATCCCCGTAGTCAGGAACAAGGACGGCAACCTAGAAGGAGTGGCAGCAGTCATCGACAAAGACCTGGCGTCAGCCCTGCTGGCCAACGTCCTAGGAGCAGACCTCCTCCTCATCAGCACAGCAGTAGAGAAGGTAGCCCTCAACTTCGGAACGCCCGAGCAAGAGTGGGTCGACCAGATGACCCTAAGCGAGGCCAAGAGCTACCTAGCCGAAGGGAGCCACTTCGCCAAAGGCAGCATGGCCCCCAAGATCCAAGCAGTGATCCAGTACCTAGAGGCAGGCGGCAAAGAAGCCATCATCACCAACCCCGAAAACGTAGAACGAGCCCTGGCCGGCGAAACCGGCACCCGAATTCGCAGACCCTGACGCAGCGTATCTGGCCCCTCCCCACCCGAAAAGCGTTACCCTTCGCCCGAGGTCCATCGGATGACCAGGGGCGGGCGAGAATACGGACATGCAAGAAGCGCACTTGAGCAATCCAAAGCAGAACCCGCGGGCCGGCAATCGAGGGTGGTACCGCTACTATGCGGGATACTCGTCGTCCTTCGTGCGAGACGCGCTCCGCATTGCAGGCTACCCGACGCCTCATGTCTTGGACCCGTGGGTAGGAGCTGGAACCTCCGCCGCAGTAGCCGCCCACCACGGTCTTCGATTCACTGGGGTGGACATCAATCCAGTACTTGTCGTTGTGGCCAAGGCTCGCCTGCTGAGGCTGGGCTCCACCGAAACCTTGGAGCCGTTGACAGCTGAGATCATTGATACCGCTCACCGGATCAGGCGGGCTGTCGACAGAGCGGATCCTTTACTCGCATGGTTTACTCCGGATTCCGCCGCAACCTTGAGATCTATTGAGCGATCAATAGGTGGCGTCCTGATCTCCCAGGAGTCGGCCACAACAGTGGACCCTCATGAGCTCTCCTCCTTGGCGGCGTTCTTCTATGTCGCCCTCTTCTTGGTGACAAGATCGCGTCTTCGTTCCGCAACCACTTCCAATCCCACCTGGATTAAGAGCAAGATTCCGCTGAACAGAAGGGCAAGGCCCTCTGAGGCAACTCTATTCTTGGCCTTCCGCCGTGCCCAGGCTAGCCTTTCCGACTTCCCGTGCATTGAGTCGTCATCTGAGGTCGTATCCGCGGAACGCGTGGAAATTCAACATGGGTCATCCACCTCACTCAACGTGCCAGCCAACTCCGTCGACATAATCATCACATCACCCCCGTACTGTACTCGGATTGATTACGTCGCAGGTCGTTCGGCCCGAACTTGCCATTCTTGGCTTTGACCATCGCGCCGCCCAGGCCCTTCGTTGGCTGACCCTTGGGAACCCCACCCTACCTAAAGACCCCATCTCGAACGCTGTCCTTTGTTCGCAAACGGCGACGCAATTTCTGGAGCGCGTAAAGGCTCACCCAAGCAAGGCCTCGGCAGGCTACTATTTCCGATACTTCGATACCTACTTCAGAATGCTGGAGAGTTCTTTCAGAGAGATGACCCGGGCGGTTAAGTCGCGTGCTTCTGCGTTCATAGTGTTGCAGGATTCCTGTTACAAGGAGCTACGTCTTGACCTGCCCAGAGTGGCGGTGGAGATAGGCGAACGGCACGGGTGGAGATTGAAGCGGCAGTTCGATTTCCCCATCGATCGGACCATGGCGGCTATCAATCCGAGGGCAAGAGCCCACCGGCAAGACTTCGGTGCTACTGAGAGCGTTCTATTCTTGCGGGGACCCAGCGTTCGTGAGCGTCTCGCATGAGACGGCCATTGAGCCCTCCTGAGATGCGCCGCTCCGACCCAGAGTCGGGGGTACTTCTTCTACAACTAGCTCATTCGTGTCGCAACGGGACCTTGGTGAAGTGAGTACCCGCGGATGAGCGATTGGCCTACAAAGGCATGAGTCCTGAGTCTCCCAGGTCCAAGGTCGTATATCTCTTTGGGGCGGGCGCATCACATGCCTGTGTAATGGCTGCGGGTCTCTCGTTCGGCATTCTGATGAGAGACTTGAGTGACCCTCTCCGTGAAAAGGTCGAGGGCATCGTTGCAGACAAATATCCAGACGAGCCAACGATAGCAGCGTTGGTGAACGCTGTCATCACGGATGATGCAGATGTTGAGCACATCATCACCTTTCTTGACCAATCGATCTCATCGCTCCACAAACGATTCGCGGAGGATCTTAGGGTTGCATTCGAATCCGTCTTGGGTGCCAGACTGGAACGCATCGAGGAGGAGTTGGGTGGCCCCCCCGTCAACCTTTACGAGGCCGTTCTCGACCTCCATCAAGTGGAAGGGGTCGGCGAGGAACTTACAGGGATGCTCACCCTGAATTGCGACCAGTACATCGAGGCGGCCATCGCGCTGGCTGGGCGAGAAGTAGATCTTGGTATTGATCTCGGTCAGGATGCCGCTCTGCCCGCGTACACCTTACTCAAGCTGCACGGCTCTTTTGGTTGGAAGCACTCCTGGCTAGTATCGCTTGGAGCTGGATACGCAGCGCCCCTCTGGATACCGCCTGGTATTCAGAAGAAGAAGGACGATTACCCTTTCAATCTTCTTTGGGGAAGAGCTAGAGAACTATTGGATTGTGATGTCCTTCGGATTGTTGGCTGCCGACTTGGACCAAATGACTGGGACCTCATATCGCTTCTCTTCACCACACGTCACACCAATGCACGGCGAGATCAAGCCTATCGCATCGAGGTTATTAACTCACCAAAGACCGTGGTGGACCTTCAGGAGAGACATCCATATCTGGATGTTTCATCCTTCCTCGAGCAAGAGCCCGTAGGTTCCAGGCTAATCTCTGAACTCCTTGGAGGTGTCCCGAGGCCATATAGTTCCCTAACGCCCGAGGCTTTGTCATTACTGAATGAACGCGGGACGAATGCGAATTGGTTTCGCCTCTGGCTCATTCACACGGCAGAGGCTATCTACGAGGCTGGGGGCTCATTGGCCACGCCTCGGGGCGTGCTAAGAGGACTAATGGAGGCGAGGTGGCGTGGACAAGGAGACTGTCCTATGGACGGTAACGGAACTAGCCAATCGATTTGCTGAAATCAATTTCCCTGAGTATCAACGGGAGCCTAACGTCTGGTCGAGAAGCGCGAAGCAGAGATTGGTCGATTCGATGGTGAGAGAGTTTGACATTGCGTCAATCTATCTATACGTCGACCAGGACGGCTCGATCGACTGTATCGACGGTAGGCAGAGGCTCGGGGCAATCATGTCATTTCTAGCGAGTAACCCCGAAGACAATGACAACGGCTTTGAATTCAAGATCTTGAATGAGATTTTCGAGGATGAAGGGCATCCTTACGAACCTCTTGACTCGAGCCGATTCGTGGACTTGTCTGCCCTCGCTCCCGAAGATCCGGTGGCCCAGAGCTTCGTTGAAGCGTTTCAAGAGTACCGGCTAACGATTGTCAGGTTGAGTGGGAGCCGGCAGCCCGAGGAATTCAATCTCCAATTCACGCGGCTGAACGTTGGGACCATCATCAACTCCGGCGAAAAGCTGCATGCCATGGTTGGTGAGCTTCGGGACGTCTGCTTCGGCGATGAAGGCCTTGGTCAACACCCTTTCTTCCTGGGTACGCGTATTCCGACTCGCCGATACTCGAGGGAGCAGGTTGCGGCTCAATTGGTGACTCAGATCTTGTCGGTGGAGGAGACAGGCGAATACACGAGGACCCGGCACTTTGACCTCCAGCGCGCCTTCAAGGAGTATGCCACGCTTACAAATGACGAGCGGGAGCTGGTAAATAGAATTCGTGAGCTCCTCGACCTGCTGGAGTCCGCTTTCGAAGCGCTAAACGTGTTGCGCAATCGTGCGATAACCGTGTCGACGGTTCTGTTAGCGTGGGAGAAGGGAGTCGAAGACCGTGACGAGGCAGCACGGCTGGCGGGTTTTATCGACGGATTTACTTGCCGGCTTCAATGGCAAGTCAAGAGAGGGCTGGATGTTGACGATGAATACCGTTATCTGATCGAGTTTCAAAGGCATCTGACCCAGGCATCGGTAGAGAAACCTGCCGTGGATGCGCGCGCCAGGGTTTTGCGTGAAGAATTCGATGAGTGGGCAAGTAGTGGGCAGTATAGGGGAGACGCCGAGTACATGGCCAGTACTGGTGCCAATCCGGCTGAGGAGTGCCGGGGTGGCTAGGGACCCGAACTGTCGCGCAATAGGGTGGGTCCGGTGGCGCTGTGGGCCGTCCCGGCGGCGACCATCGCGAGCACGAGGAACAGGCCCAGGACCAGAGCCACGCGGGTCTTCATTCGCTCCCCCTCAGGGTCAGGCCGCGGCGCACGCGCCGCGCAGCGACGGGCAAGCCTTGCTTGGCGCCGGTGGTGTACCCCGCGCCGGCGGGGCCAAACGGAGCTACTCGAGGTCGCCGAGGAAGGCCAGCACGCGTTCGGTGAGCTGCGTGGTGGCCTCTTCGTCGTAGTCGGCCAGGCTGCTGTCGGCGAACAGGTGGCGGTCGCCGGGGTACAGGAACAGCTCGGCTCCTTCGAGGGTTTTTGGCGAGCTCACGCGCGGCGTCGAGGTCGCCCTCCTGGGCGAAGGGGTCGGCTTCCATCATGTGGATCTGGAGCGGCACGCCCTTGGGCCAGCCGGTGCCGAACTCCGAGGGCGGGATCGCCGAGTGGAACAGGAGGGCGCCCCTGGCGCCTGGACGCGTCTGGGCCAGCATCTGCGCCGGCATGCCCCCGAGCGAGAACCCGGCGTAGACGAGGTCCTTGGGCAGGTCTTCGGCAGCCATCTGGCCGCGCTCGAGGATGGTGTCGAATCCGATCAGCTGCGCGTAGGCCACGCCGTTCTCGATCTGGTCGAACCTCTTGCCCTCGTACAGGTCCGGGGTGTGGACGACATGCCCGGCCGCGCGGAGCTGGTCGGCGAACGCGACCACCCCGGGGGTCAGACCCTGGGCGTGGTGGAAGAGCAGGACCTCAGCCATGGACGGCAGCTTATCGGTCAGTGCGATTGGGCGGAGGGGTGGATGAGCGGCCGGTAGCCGCCCGCGAGCACCCGGACCGTGGACGGCGGGGTGAGTACGGCGGCGACCCCGCGGCCGGGGCGGTCGATGGCAGCGCCGTACCCGTCCGGAGACCAGGGAACCAGGCGGTCGTCCAGGACCAGCGCCGGCCCGTCTCCGATGGCCACGTACGAGCCGGAAGGCAGCTTCGCCCAGGGCATGGCGTGGCGCCGCTGGCGGCGGCCGTCGACGCGCTCGGCGTGCAGCTGCCTGTCCTTCGCGTCGGCGTTCGGACGCCTGCCGAGCGCCCGTCCCCAGGCGTCGAGCCACGCGTTGTAATCGGCCCGGCGGCACAGCGCGCAGGGCCGGTGGCCCGCCGCCAAGGCCACCGCCTCGTCGTAGAAGAACAGCGGCGTCCAGCGGCCCGGTTGCCACTTCGGCGCCACCCAGCCCCTGAACTCGAGCCGGCACGTGATCCAGCGGCGGACCTGCCACGGCCGGACCACCGAATGGCCTCGGTGGATGCTCCCGCGGTTCCCCATGAACAGCCCGCGCTGCGGGATGGCAACGATCTCGCCGAACGGCGTGACCCGGTTCCGTTCGGGCATTCCCTGGGGCGCTTCAGCGCCAGTCGATCGAGACGATCTCCACAGGCTCGGCGATGCCCTTGAGCGTTTCGGTCCGGGGGTCCGAGGCGCGGTAGCGGGTGCCGGCCGCGGTGGCCTGCGATGCCAGGATCTCGCCCGCGCCGGCCAGCGCCGCGATCCTCGCGGCCTCGTGCACGCCCTTTCCGCTGAAGTTCCTTGCCACCTGCGTTGCCTCGCTTGCGTGCACGCCGACGCGGACCTGCGGGGCGAACCCCTGGGTTCGGCGGTGGTCGGCCAGCTTCCGTTGGATGGCCACCGCGCAGGCCAGCGCAGCCTCGGGGCTGTCGAACCCGACGAAGAAGCCGTCGCCGGTCCCCACGATCTCCTCGCCCTGGTGCGCGGCGAACAGCGCGCGGAGCGTCTCGTCGTGCCAACGCAGGAGCGTGTTCCAGGCCTCGTCGCCCAGCGCCTCGACCAGCTGCGTCGACCCCACGATGTCGGTGAACATGAAGGTCTTCATCACCCGCTGGGTGCGGCCTTCTCCGGCGGTGCGGAGCTGCCAGGGGAGGAGCTCGGCGACCTCCTCGATCACCACGGCCAGCGTGGGGCAGGCCAGCGCGGCCTCGCGGAGCACCTCGTCCTCAACGCTGTCCGCGTCGACCACGGCGGCCTTGGCGAAGTCGCCTTCGTGCCAATCGAAGGCGGTCGGTGCGATGGTGATGCAGTTCCCGGCCCCGACACATCGGTGGCGGTCCACGCGGACCCGCAGCACGGCTACAGGACTCCCTCGCGCAGCGCGAACGCGGTGGCCTCGCCGCGCGACGACGCCCCGATCTTGGCGAACATCTCCTGGAGCTTGACCCGGACCGAGGCCTCGTCCGCGCCGACCCGCTCGGCCATCTCCGCCGTGGTCGTTCCCTCGGTCAGCAGGCCCAGCAGGCGGCGCTCCTCATCGTCCAGCCCGGCCAGCGCGCCGTTGCCGTCCGCGCCGACTGGGCCATCGGCCGAGACCTGTCCTACCAGCCGGCTCCACTCGCTGCCGATGGGCCCCCGGAACCACCGGACCCGGATCTCCTCGTCCACCGTGCGCTGGGCCGTCATGGCTAGCAGGATCTGGAGGAAGCCCCGGATCATCCCCTTCTCGTGCTCCTCGCCGGCCGCCAGCACGGCCCGGGCCGCGGGGAGCAGCATCTCGGGGTAGACGTCCTCGCGCATGGCTTCCTGGAGAGCGGCGGCGACGGCCCGGCCGGCCGCTCCGGCCGCCTCCAGGTCGCCCCGGGCCAGCGCCACCTCGGCCAGCGCCGCGTCCGCGTACGCGCCCCACGGCTGGTGGGCCACGAACCCCGGCAGCAGCTGCTTGGCGTCCTCGGCGGAGCGCTCGGCGAGTGTCAGCAGTTCCTCGTCGTTCCTCTCGGCCCCCAGCCGCGCGGCCTCGACGGCCAGCCTGGCCAGGACCTCACACCGCGCGGACGGCCTGCCCTGGTCCGTGGCCAGGTCGAGGGCCCGCTCGAAGTGCTCGCGCATGGCCGGCGCGTCGCCCGCGGCCGCGCGAGTCTGGCCCCGCCACATCTCCATCCGCCGGGCCCGGAGCGGGGTGGGGGCCGCCGCCGCGGCCTGCGCCGCGAGGTCCAGCCACCGTTGCGCCTCCTCGACGTCCCCCAGGTCCAGGTGGGCCAGGGCCGTCCCGCCGGCGGCCAGGAACTCGAGCGAGCGGTCGCCCAGGGTCTTCGCGGCCCAGTAGGCCTCCTCCCCGCGCGAGATGGCCAGGTCCGGGATGACCTTGGCCCGGGCGAACACGTGGACCCCGTACGCCATCTGGGCGTCCGCCGCCGCTCGCTCGCTCTCCTTGGAGAAGGAGCGCATCCGCTGGGCCAGGTTCCGGATCTCCTCGATCCGCTGCGCGGCGTTGTTGCCGATGTGAATCTCGGCGCCGTAGCGGAGGTAGGCCAGCGCGATGATCGAGGACATCACGCCCCGGCGGTCGCCGAGCTTCTCGAACAGCTCCAGCGCGTTCTGGAGTTGGTCCCGCGCGGCCATCACGTTCGGGGCGATGGGGAGAGTGGGGATGACCTCGTCGAGCGTCTCACCACCGGCGATGCGGGCCAGGAAGCCGACGTGCGCTCCCGCCTTCACCTGTTCCACGAACCACCCGCGGACCCGGCCGATCTGGATGCAGCCGAGCTCGCGGGTCGCTGCGGCCAGGGCGGGGTCGTCGCCCAGCTCCCGGGCCAGCTCGGCCGCCCGCCCGAAGGCCTCGTCTGCGGCGTCGAAGTCGACCTCCGCCGCGGAAACGATGAACCCCTCGCCGAGCTCCGCTCGCACCAGCGCCTGGCCCAGCTCGAGGCACGCCGCCAGCTCGGCCCGGGCGTCGCCGCGTTCGCAGGCCAGGTCCCGAACCCGGTTGGCCAGCTCGGCAGCACGGTCCTCCTCGCCCGAGATGCGGAGCGCGGCGGCCCGGCGCAGCATCACGTTCAGTTCGAGGTGCGGATCGCCGAGGGCGTCCACCAGCGCGCCCAGCTCGGCCAGCCCCTCCAGCCGGTCGTTGGGCCGGCGGAGCATGTCCAGGGCGTCGTCGCGGAGGGACAGCAGCGTGACCCGGTCGGCCGGGCTGGAGGTCACCGGCAGCGCGACGTCCACCGCGCGCAGGACCTCCTCCGGGGCGTGCGAGGCCAGGGCGGCCCGGGCGGCGTCGATGGAGTACCGGGCGCATTGCTCGGTGTCGCCCGCCTCAGCGGCGTGGTGGGCCAGCAGGGGAAGGCTCTCCACGGAGGGCTCGCCGCCCTCGGTCAGGAGGTGGACGATCGCGGCGTGGATGGCCCGCCGGCGGGGCGGCGACAGGGCGGCCAGGGAGAACTGCCGGACCTGCTCGTGGCTGAAGCTGTAGTCGGCCGGTGCCCCCCGCGCGTGCTGGTTCAGCAGCCCGGCCGTCACGGCGGGGGCCATCGACGCCGCCAGCCGGGCGGTGTCGATGGCCTCGGCGTCCCGGTCGCCCAGACGGATCTTCACTGCCTGGAGGTCGCGCAGGCTGAAGCTTCGCCCCAGCACCGCGGCCTCCGACAGGGAGACCTTCGCGTCCTCGGGCAGCTGCCCGGCCCGGCGCTGGATGAGGGTCTGGACGGCTGACGGCGCAAGCCGGTCGGCGTTCTTGGCCAGGTTCCACGTGCCGTCGATCTGCTGGATCATGCCGGCGTCCCGGAATGCCCGGACCAGCTCCTCCAGGATGAACGGGACCCCCTCGGCCTGGGCATGGATGGTGGCGGCGCCGTTGACGTCGACCGGCCCGCCCAGGTGCTGGCGGAGAAACGCCGCCGTCTCGGCGGGGGTGAACCGGTCCAGCCGCAGCCGCCGGATCAGGCCGATCCGCTCCATGTCGGCGATCAGGTTCACCGCCTCGGTGAGCACCGCGGTCTCCTCCGGGCGCATGGCCAGCAGCAGGAAGATCGGGCTGGCCGCGTCGGTCCGCACGGCGTATCGGAGGGCCCGCAGGCTGTCCTCGTCGGCCCACTGGATGTCGTCGGCGAACAGGGCCACCGGCCGGATCAGGGCCAGGGCCCGAAGGGCCAGGGCGGTGAGGTCGAACTGGCGGAGCAGCTTCTGGTCGGCGGGCAGGGTCTCCAGGCTGGCGTCGCCCCGGCCGGAGAGCGCCTGGAGTGCCCGGCGGAGGACCGGCTCGGCGTCGGTTCCCTCGGCGGCCTCCGTCGCGCCGGGGGAGGACAGGATGGAGCGCATCAGCAGGAACGGACCGCGGAGGGTCTCGTCGGCCGACACCGCAACGGAAATGAACCCGCGGTCGGCGGCCATCTGGGTGGCCGCCAGCAGCAGGCGGGTCTTGCCGATCCCCGGCTCGCCCTCCAGGGTCACGGCCGCCAATCCGCCCCGGCTGGAGGCCATCTCCGACTCGATGGCGCCAAGCTCGGCTGCCCGCCCCACCACGGCGCCGCTCACTCGCCGCATCTGGAAGGCGAGCGGGCACAGGGCCTGCTGGATGGGATCGGAAGCGAGGGTCGGGGTCTGGGTCTGGCTCATCGAACCGACCGGAAGGGGCGGGAAGGGCTCACGTGGGGAGTATTCTAGGTGCGGTGCTCCTCCTCCGCGAGGACTGCCGGTTCGGCGGCGATGTCGCCGATGGGCGTTCTAGCAGTCCACCGCCGCGCGAAGTGCCTCGCAAAGGTGGTGCCTTCGGGGGGCTCGAAGGCTCCCCATTCGCCTGGTCAGCATGGTCTTGGGGAACGAGATGACCGCGTCCTTGCGACATCCCCAGGCCCGGAGTCCCGCAGCACGGTAGTACTCTGACCGTCGTGAGGGGGGCCGCGCGGCACCTCGGTCACCGAAGGGACTCGGCCCAGACACATCCACGCCACATCTCCCCTGCGGCGAGCAAGCGGTGCGGTGCGCTCCTCGCGTTGATCGCGGTCTGGGCGGTCAACGCGCCTCTGGCGGCGTCCTCCCGCAGCGGCACGGCCGTGAGTCGCACCGTGGTCGCCGGCCCGCTGCGTGCGACTGTCACGCCCGACCCCTGGCACCTTTCCTTCACCAACGGAGGCAATCGAACCGTGCTCTCAGAAGTGCGCGGGTCGGACGCCGCTTCGATCGGAGCACTCGGCTTCAGCACCGGCGGAGTGTGGTTCCACGCCACGCGCGTGATCGCGGACCGGCGCGATGGCGACGCCTACGTCGCGACCGTCGCCACGGATGACCCGCTCGGGCGCCGGCTCCACGTGCGCATCTCCCCGGACGCCGACGGGGTGATACGGCTGGATGCGAGCGTGACGGGAGACGCTTCCGCAACGGGGATCGCCTTCCAGGCCCCGGATCCCACGGAACGCTACCTGGGCTTTGGCGAGCGCTCCAACGCCGTCGACCAGCGCGGCAACGACGTCGAGAACTACGTCGCGGAAGGGCCCTATCAACCGGACGAACGGGACCTCGTGGCCTCGTTCATCCCGCCCTGGGCCTACCGCCCCCGGGACGACGCGACGTATTTTCCGATGCCCTGGCTCCTGTCCACCCGTGGGTACGGGGTGCTGCTGGACAACGCCGAGCCCAGCTCCTTCCACCTGGGGACCGATCGGAAGCGGGCGTGGAGCGTCGAGGTCCAGGCCGCCACCCTGTCGGTGCGCGTGTTCGCAGGCCCCACCCCGCGGGACGCACTACGTCGGCTCACCGCGAGCCTCGGACGCCAACCGCCTCCGGCGGCCCCCTATTACTTCGGCCCCTGGTTCCACCCGAGCGGCGGTGACGCCGCCAGCATCCGCGTCCTGCGCAGGGCCGACGCTCCCGCCTCGGTGGCCCAGACGTACACCCACTACCTCCCGTGCGGCGATCAGCGCGGTGGGGACGACGCCCAACGCACCGCGCTGTACCACGCTGCCGGGCTCGCGGTCACCACCTACTTCAACCCGATGATCTGCGTCGACTACGAGCCCGTGTACGACGACGCTGCGGCGCAGGGCGCGCTCACACTGGACGCGCATGGCCAGCCCTACGTCTATCGCTTCACGGGCTCGAGGGTGTTCACCGTGTCCCAGTTCGACTTCTCGTCTCCGGCCGGAAGCGCCTTCTACGGCGGCCTGCTGGCCGAGGCCGTCCGCGCCGGCTACGACGGTTGGATGGAGGACTTCGGCGAGTACACCCCCACCGACTCGATCGCGGCGAACGGGATGATCGGGACGCAGATGCACAACTACTACCCGGTCCTCTACCACCAGGCCGCCTACCAGTTCGCGCTCAGCGCGCCGCGTCCGCTGGTGCGCTTCAACCGGTCGGGGTGGACGGGCGCCGCTCGCTCTTCGCAGGTCGTATGGGGCGGCGACCCGACGACCGACTGGGGCTTCGACGGCCTGGCCTCGGCCGTCAAGAACGGGCTGACGATGGGGCTGTCCGGGGTCTCCTTGTGGGGCTCGGACATCGGCGGCTTCTTCTCGTTGCTGGCCCATCCGCAGCTCACGCCCGAACTGCTCGAGCGCTGGATCGAGTTCGGCGCCGCTTCCGGGATCATGCGAACCGAAGCGAACGGCGTGGCCCTGCCGCCCAAGGGAGTCCGGCCACAGATCTTCGACCCCGGCGTGCTGCCCGTGTGGCGCCGGTACGCCAAGCTGAGAACGCAGCTCTACCCCTACCTGGCCGCGGCCGAGGCGACCTACAACCGGACCGGCCTGCCGATCATGCGTGATCTCGCGCTGGTCTTCCCGGACGACCCCGCGGCCACCGCCCGTGAGGACGAGTACATGTTCGGGCCCGACCTGCTCACGGCGCCCGTCCTCCAGCCCGGCGCCGTGAGCAGGAGCCTGTACGTGCCGCGGGGCCAGTGGATCGACCTGTGGCGGTCGGCGTCGTACGTGCCCAGCGATGGCTCGCTGCGCATGGGCGCGGCGCGCCTGATCCGGGGCGGGCGTGCGGTCACCGTTCCGGCCCCGTTCGGCCAGCTGCCCCTGCTGGTGCGGGCGGGCGCGCTCATCGCCCTGCTGCCACCCGACGTCGACACGCTCACCGGGTACGGCCGTGCCCCCGGCCTGGTGCACCTGAACGATCGCCTCCACCGGATGGTGCTCCTGGCGTGGCCCCGCGGTCGGTCGGTCCGCCGGTTCAACGAGGAGGAGCGGCTCGCCTCGGTCGAAGGGCCCGGACGGTGGACGCTCACGGTCCACGGCAGGGCCACACGAACCTACCGGCTCCAGGCCAGCCTGAGCACACTCGGGCACCCGTTGATCCCGCGCCAGGTGTCGCTCAACGGGCATCCACTCCCCAGGAGCGCGTGGCGCTACCACCCCCGAACGCATGTCCTCCGAGCGCGGTTCCGGGTGGCAGGGTACGGGCGGCTGGTCGTCTCCGGTTCCTCGAGCCGGGCCCGAGCGCTCAGCCGGCCTCGGCCCTGACGCCCGCCATCATCAGGCCGAGCTGCTCGCGGGAGACGGTCTTGGGGTCGGCCTGGCCGATGACCTGGCCCTCGTACATGACCAGGATGCGGTCGGTCAGGGCCAGCACCTCGTCCAGGTCCTCGCTGATGATGAGGATGGCCGTGCCCCGGTCCCGCTGGGCGATCAGCCGCTGGTGGATGTACTCGCTGGCCCCGACGTCGATGCCACGGGTGGGTTGGGCCACGAGCAGCACGCGCGGCTCTCCCGACAGCTCCCGGGCCAGGATCAGCTTCTGGGTGTTCCCGCCGCTCAGGTTGCGCGACGGGGTGTCCAGGCCCGGCGTCTTGACCGAGAACGCGTCCACCAGCTCCTGGCAGTGCCGCTCGATGGCTCCCGGCTTCAGGAAGCCCCACCTGGAGAACGCCCGGCTCCGGTTGTCGATGAGCATGAGGTTGTCGGACACGGTGAAGTCGCCGATGACGCCGTCCCGCATCCGCTCCTCGGGGACGTAGCCGAGGCCGGCTTCCCGGATCTCCGCCGGGCCGTGGCCCGCGAGCTCGTTGCCGTCGAGTTGGATGGAGCCGCCGGCAGGCGCTCTGAGGCCAGCGATCGCTTCGGATAGCTCTCTCTGGCCGTTGCCGGACACGCCAGCGATGCCGACGATCTCGCCGGAGCGGACTTCGAGGCTCAGGCCTTTCACCGCCTCGGTACCTCGGTCGCCTTGCACGTGGAGGTCCCGGGCCGCCAGGCGGACCTCGCCGGCGGACGCTTCCACCTGGCTCTGGATCTGGCCGACGTCCCTTCCCACCATCATGTGCGCGAGGTCACTCCGGGTCACGTCCGCGGGGACCACCGTTCCGGCGTTTCGGCCGTTCCTGAGCACGGTGATGCGGTCCGAGAGGGCGAGCACTTCCCTGATCTTGTGGGAGATGAACACCAGGCCGCGACCGTCCGCCACCATCTTGCGGAGGATGACGAACAGGTCGTCGACCTCCTGCGGCGTGAGCACGGCCGTGGGCTCGTCCAGGACCAGCAGCCGCGCGTTCCGGTAGAGCGCCTTCATGATCTCGACGCGCTGGCGCTCGCCCACCGAGAGCTGCCACACGTAGGCCTCGGGCTCGACCTTCAGGCCGTACGAGCCCGAGAGCTCGCGGATCCTGGCGGACACCCCGCCGGGGTCGGTGAACGGCCGGCGGGACGACTTCAGCCCGAGCGAGACGTTGTCCGCCACGGTCAGGGTCGGGACCAGCATGAAGTGCTGGTGGATCATCCCGATGCCGTTCCGGATGGCGTCCGCTGGCGAGCCGATCGAAACCGGGGAGCCGCCCAGCCAGACCGAGCCCTCGTCGGCCCGGTACAGGCCATACAGGATCCGCATCAGCGTGCTCTTGCCGGCCCCGTTCTCCCCGAGCAGCGAGTGCACTTCGCCCGCCTGGACGTCGAAGTCGATCCGGTCGTTGGCGACCACCCCGGGGAAGCGCCTGGTGATCCCCCGCATCTCCACCAAGGGAGCGCCGGTGTCACCGGGAACGCCTTCCGGAGTGGTCGCCTTCACCGCTCGTCCTTGTCCTCTCCTCAGATATCCGGGGACCCTAGCCCGAGACCCCGGTGGTGATCGAGCCGTCCTCGATCCCCTTGACCGCGGCGTCGCCGGCGGCCCTCACATCGGCCGGCAAGCTGTAGGCCGGGTTGTACTCGATGACCTCGCCACCGTTCGAGAGGTCGATCGTGTACTTCTGGCCGCCCAGCGTCCCGGCCTTGATCGAGTCGATGATCTGCTTCAGCACGACCTCCCAGTGGTACACCTGGGAGGACACGACGATGTTCGGAGCGAGCGACGTCTGATTCGATTGCGTTCCGAACCAGGCGACGTTGTTCGTCTTGCACACCCCGATCGCGCCGACGACCATCTGGGCGCTGCCGGTCATCACGTCGGCCTTCGCCGCGACGAAGCTCCTGGCAGCCTCCGCTGCCAGCCCGACGTCACTGAACGACCCGGTGTAGTTCACCTTCACCGAGATCGCCGGGTTCGTCGCCGCGACGCCCGCCTTGAAGCCGTCCACGTACAGCTTGGCGTCACCGACCTCGATCGGGCCGACCACGCCGATCACCTTGCTCATGGTGAGGCCCGCCGCAACGACTCCCTGGACGTACCCCCCCTGGTCCGAGGCGGCCTGGTACGCGTACACGTTCGGCAGTCCGAAGGTGTCACCCGCCGTTCCCCACGCGAACGAGACGGTGGGAAACTTGGGAGCGATCTGCTCCACGCTGCCACCGTACTGCGACCCGTGGGCGATCACCAGGTCGTAGCCCTTGGTGGCGTACGAGCGGATGGCGTTCGCGGCGTCGTCCACCACGAACAGGTTGTCCGAGACCGAGATCTGGAGGTTCTCGGACGCCTTCAGCGCATTCAGCGCGTCGGACATCGACTGCGTGAACGCCAGGTCGTTCGTGGCGCTGGGGGCGATCAGGGCCACCTTGAACGGTGCGCTCGGCGTGGTCGTGGTGGCGGTGGGTCCCGTCGGGGTGCCTCCGGTGGTCCCGGCGGTGGTCGTGGTGCTGTTCTTGCTGCACGCGGCGGCGATGATGAGAACGACAGTGGCCAGCACCAACAACCGCGTCTTGCGAAACACTTCCCTGCCCATCAGATCCTCCCTTCCTCCCGTTGCCCCTTCCGTTGCCGATCTGATTCCGATTCGTCGATCACCCCCCGCGCTCGTAGGGCTTCGCCAACGCCGCGGGCTGCTTGAACCGGCGAGCCACCACGACCAGCGCCACGATCGTCAGCACCGCCGGGGCCATGGCGGCCAGATCGGAAGCGCTCTGCGGGATGATGCCAAGCGTCTTCCAGGTCAGGACGGTCGCCGCGACCATCCCGTACAGGAGCGAGCCAGCCATCACGCCGAGGGGCCGCCACGCGCCGAAGTACACCAGGGCGATGGCGATGAATCCCTGGCCCTGGGTCAGGTTCGACTGGAAGATGCCCAGCTGGAGGGCGAGGGTTGCCCCCGCCACACCGGCCAGCGTGCAGCCGAGGATCACCGTCGAATAGCGAACCCGAGCCACGCTCACACCGAGGCTGTCGGCAGCCGCCGGGTTCTCCCCGACCGCCTTGATGTTCGTCCCATAGGTCGTGCGGTTGAGCACGAGAGCCAGGACGGGGACCAGGAGAAATGCCAGGTACACGACCAGGTTCGCCTGGAAGAACATCTTGCCCACGGTGGGGATGCTCGCGAGGAGCGGGATCTTCACCGTCGGGAACGTGGATATCGGAACCGGGGTGCCCACGAGCTTCTGGAACAGCAGGTCGGAGACCCCCAGGCCGAACAGGTAGACGCCGATGCCGCTGATGCCCTGCTCGGCCTTGAGGGTCACGCTCACGACCGCCGTGACCACTCCCATGACCGCGCCGACACCGGCGCCGACGATCATGGCGAGCCAGAGGTCGTTCGTGTGGAGCGCCGTGTAGTAGGCGCCGAAGGCACCCAAGAGCATGATCCCGTCGACCCCGAGATTGAGGACGCCGCTCCGCTGCCCCATGGTCTCGCCCAGGCTGGCGAGCAGGAATGGGACCGAGAGGCGGATGCCCGACGCGACCGTGGTGATGAGGGCGGCGGCGGTGAAGAACTGTCTCATTCGCCCCCCTTCCCAGGCGTGGCGGGGACCACGTCGGGCGGGGCATCGGCGGGGTGCGTGTCCGGTGGTTCGGGGCCGGTCGCCCTGGCTGAGTCGGTCTGGAGACGGGCCCGACGCCGCACGTACTCGATGGAGACAACGAACACCACGACCAGCCCATTGAGCGCCACGATCAGGGCCGTGGGGACCTGGACGGCGATCTGCATGGCGGTCCCTCCGACCAGGAGGCCACCGAAGATGAACGACGACACGATGGTCCACAGGGGATTGAGGCCACCGAACAGGGCGGCCACGATGCCGTTGAACCCGGCCGAGCCGGTGAACCCGGTCGCCGTCCCGTCGGTGACCATCCGGTGGGACTCGCTGCCGAACACCAGGACTGCGCCGGCCAGGCCGGCCATCCCTCCGGCCAGCACGAGGGCCAGGGTGATGGTCCGCTTGACCGGCATTCCGGCGTAGCTGGAGGCCTCGCGGGAAAGGCCCACGGCACGGAGGCGGAACCCCAGCGTGGTCCGCCACAGCAGGACGTACACGGCGACGGCGACCAGCACGGCGATCAGCGCGCCGGCGTGCAGTTGGGTGCCGTGCACCAGGATGGGCAGGTCGGCGTGCGGCGACAGGCGCTTGGTCTGCGGGATGAGCGAGAAGCCGGAGAAACCCTTGTCCACCAGCGGGCCGCTGAGCAGGTAGTTCATCACCTGTACGGCGACGATGTTGAGCATGATCGTGGCAAGGATCTCGTTCACGTTGAAGTAGGCCTTCAGGGCCCCGGCGATGCCTCCCCACACCGCGCCGCCCAGCGCGCCCGCCAGAAGCACCAAGGGGATGAGCACGGGCCCCGGCAGCCCCGGCACGGCCAGCGCGGTGGCGGTGGCGGCCAGCCCCCCCATCACGATCTGGCCCTCGCCGCCGATGTTCAGCACGTTGGCCCGGAACGCGATGCAGATGCCGACTCCGACCAGCACCAGCGGGACGGCCTTGATCGCGGTGTTGGTGAGGCCGTCGACGGTCCCGAACGCGCCGGTGAACAGCGCGTGGTAGCCGGTCAGGGGATTGGCCCCCAGCGCGGCGAGCATCACCGCTCCGACCAGGAGGGCCCCCACGGCGGCCATCGGGAGGGCCAGCCAGCCGAGGAGGATCCGGCGCCCGCTGAGGGCCAGGACGCGACCCCGGATTGCGCTGCCCTGGCTCACGGCGCGCACCAGCTCGAGACCATCGCGCCACTCCGGTCCATGTTCGTCCTCATCCCCCCGTGGCAGTCTGGCAGGGAGTCTGCGGAGGGGACCCCGGCGCTCCCGGAGTCCAAGGACCCATGATGAAGGGTCCGACCGGCCCGTGGAGCCACCTGGGCGATTGCCACACTCGGCCGGCATCGCCACACTGGGTGAGCAGTGCCCGTGTGCGGGCACGTCCTCGTAGGGGAGGCGTCGATGACCACGATCGGGTTCAGGCTCAACGGCAGGGACGTCTCCGCGGAGGTCCGCGACGACGAGACCCTCCTGGACGTCCTGCGGGAGCGCCTCGGGCTCACCTCCATGAAGGACGGGTGCGCTCCGGAGGGATCGTGTGGGGCCTGCACCGTGATGGTCGACGGCAAGGCCGTTGTCAGCTGCGCGCAGAAGGCAACGCACGCGCAGGGCAAGGACGTCACCACGCTGGAGGGGCTGGAGCCGCCGCGCCGGGACGAGTGGGCCCACGCGTTCGTCGCCGCGGGAGCCTCCCAGTGCGGTTTCTGCTCGCCGGGCATCGTGATGAAGTCCGAGGCCATGCTGGCCAAGAACGCCGAGCCGTCGCGGGAGGAGGTCGCCCGTGGGCTGGCCGGGAACCTGTGCCGCTGCACCGGCTACGTGAAGATCGTGGACGCCGTGGAGTTGGTGGCGGCGGCCCGGCGCGGCGAGCCCCTCCCGGAGCTCGACCGGAGCGGCCTGGTGGGCGAACGGACACCCCGGTACCGCGGCCCGGAGCTGGCCCTGGGCGACAAGCCGTACGTGAACGACATGGCCGAGCCGGGGATGCTGCACGGCGCGGTTCGCTTCTCCGACCACCCCCGGGCCCGGGTCCTGCGCATCGACACCTCGCAGGCCGAGGCGGCCGAAGGCGTGGTGGCCGTGGTCACGGCGAAGGACGTGCCGGGCCAGCGGTACCAGGGCGACATCTACCCCGACTGGCCGCAGTTCGTGGCGGAGGGCGAGATCACCCGCTACATGGGCGACGTGCTGGCGGCGGTGGCGGCCACGTCACGACACGCCGCCCGGGAGGCCGCCGCGCTGATCAATGTGGAATACGAGGTCCTGGACCCGATCACGAACCCGTTCCGGGCCATGGAACCGGATGCGCCGGTGCTGCACCCGGACCGCGAGTTCGTGCACGGGGGGAACATCCTCGGCCTGTCCGAGGTGAAGCGGGGCGACGCGGACGCCGCGCTGGCCACGGCGGCCCACGTGGTCACCGAGACCTTCCGGACGCAGTTCATCGAGCACGCGTTCCTGGAGCCGGAGTCCGCGCTGGCCGTGCTGGAGGACGACGGCGGCTTCCGGGTGTACTCGCAGGGGCAGGGCGTGTGGCACGACCGCCACCAGATCGCGTCGTTCATGGGTCTGTCCGAAGAGCAGGTCCGGGTGACCCAGGTGTCCAACGGCGGCGCGTTCGGGGCCCGGGAGGACCTCAACGTGCAGGCCCACGCCACGCTGCTCGCGGCGAAGACGGGCCAGCCGGTGAAGGTCACGCTGTCGCGGAAGGAGAGCCTGCGGTTCCACATCAAGCGCCACCCCCTGACCATGGAGTACGCCGTGGGGTGCGACCAGGAGGGCCACCTGGTCGCGGTGAAGGCCCGCATCGTCGGCGACACGGGCGCGTACGCGAGCGTGGGCGACAAGGTGCTGGAGCGGGCAGCCGGCCACGCCTGCGGCGTGTACAAGGTGCCGAACGTCGACGTGGAAGCCCGCACCATCTACACGAACAACCCGCCGTGCGGGGCCATGCGGGGGTTCGGCTCCAACCAGGCCAACTTCGCCATCGAGGGGATGATCGACCGGCTGGCCGAGCTGGTCGGCCTGGACCCCTGGGAGATGCGGTGGCGGAACGCCGTGGAGGCGGGCGATCGCTTCGGAACCGGCCAGATCCTCGGTCCGGGGGTGGGGGTCAAGAAGACCCTGCTCGCGGTGAAGCCGGCGTGGGACGAGGCCCGCACGCAGGGGAAAGCCGCCGGCCTGGGCTGCGCGGTGAAGAACACCGGGATCGGCAACGGCCTCCCGGAGATCGCCAGAGCGGTCATTCGGGTGGACGACGCCGGTGGCGTGACGGTGTTCCACCCGTGGACGGAGATGGGCCAGGGCGTGCACACGGTCATGCAGCAGGTGGCATGCCAGGAGCTCGGGCTGCCGCCTGAGTCGGTGCGGGTGGTGGTGGACACCACGCACGAGATCGACGGCGGCCAGACCACGGCGTCGAGGGGAACCGTGATGGGCGGGCTGGGCGTCATCGATGCAGCCGCGAAGCTGAAGGCCGCTCTGAACGGAGGCGGCCTGGCCGAGCTGGCCGGGCAGGAGTTCGCCGGCGAGATCCGGATGCCGCAGACGTTCCGGCCGGGAGAGGGCCCCGACGGCGGGCCCACCCACTTCGCCTACGGCTGGGCCACGCAGATGGCCGTGCTGGACGAGGAGGGGCGGATCGAGAAGTTCGTCGCCGCGCACGACGTGGGCAAGGCCATGAACCCGACCCTCCTGGAGGGGCAGATCGAGGGCGCGGTGCACATGGGCCTCGGGCATTCGCTGTCCGAGGAGTTCGTCGTGGAGGGCGGCCACGTGAAGACCGACACCCTCAAGTCGCTCAACATCATCCCGCCGTCGGGGATGCCTCCGGTCGAGGTGATCTTCGTGGAAGAGCCCCAGCCGGAGGGGCCGTACGGGGCGAAGGGCGTCGGCGAGATCGCGCTGGTCCCCACCGCGTCGGCGGTTGCGGGGGCCCTGCACGCCTTCGACGGGCAGTGGCGGACCCGGCTCCCGATGAAGGACTCCTCCGCCGCGCGGGCGGCCGTCCCGCGCCTGGCTGCGGCGGAGCGGAAGGCAGCGGCTGCAGCCTCCGAGCCGTGATCGTCCTCTCCGGGGGAACGGTGGTCAGGTCCCTGGACCCCCCGCGCCTGGCCCGCGCGGACCTGGCCGTTCACGAGGGGAGGGTTGTCGCGGTCGAGGAGGCCGGCGCGGCGCCCGGTGGGGAGCGGCGCGACTGCTCGGGAACCCTGATCCTGCCCGGCAACGTCTGCGCGCATCACCACCTGTACTCCGCGCTGGCCCGGGGGATGCCGTACACGCTGGCGCCACCGCAGAACTTCGTGCAGATCCTCCAGCGGATCTGGTGGCGGCTGGACCGGGCCCTGGACGGCCCCACCACGTATCTGTCCGGATATGCGGGCGGGGCGGACGCCCTGCTGGCCGGGACCACCACCATCGTCGACCATCACGCGTCGCCCAACGCCATCGAAGCCTCGCTCGAGCAGCTGGCCTCCGCGCTGGACGCCGTACGGGTCCGATCGGTCCTGTGCTACGAGGTGACCGACCGGGACGGCCCTGAGCCGGCCGCCGCCGGGGTCGAGGAGAACCGCCGGTTCCTGAAGGACGCCTCGCGGTGGCCCCTGGCCCGAGGGATGGTCGGGGCGCACGCCTCGTTTACGCTGTCCGAGGAGACCCTCGGATCCTGCGTGGAGGTGGCCCGGGACGCCGGCGCCGGCATCCACGTCCACGTGGCCGAGGACGCGGCGGACGAGCGCGACTCCATCGCTCGGTTCGGCCGCCGGGTGGTACACCGGCTGGTGGACGCCGGGGCCGTCGACGACCGGTCGCTGCTGGCCCACTGCATCCACGTGGACGAGGAGGAGCTCGACACGATGCGGTCCCTGGGGGCGGCGTCGGTGCACAACCCGCGGTCGAACATGAACAACGCGGTGGGCTACGCGCCGGTGCAGGAGTTCGACCGGCTGTGCCTGGGGACGGACGGAATCGGCGGCGACATGTTCGCGGAGTCGCAGGCCGCGTTCTGGCGGGCCCACGAGGCCGGTGCGGCCAGCGGCCCGGAGTGGGTGCTGCAGCGGATGGCGGAGTCGGCCCGGTTCGCCGGCGCGGCGTTCGGCGAGCCGTTGCTCGGGATGCTCGAGCCGGGCGCGCCGGCGGACCTCGTCGTCCTGGACTACACGCCGCCCACGCCGCTGACGGGGGAGAACCTGGCCGGGCACTGGGCATTCGGGCTGTCGGCGCGGATGGTGCGCGACGTCATGGTGGCGGGGGAATGGTCGGTGCTCGACCGCCGTCTGGTTCGGGTGGACCAGCGCGAGCTGGCCGCCCGCAGCGCCGAGCAGGCGGATCGATTGTGGCGGCGGATGGCGGACATCGACCCCCATCCATTCACGCCGAAAGGGGGATGAGGGATGGCCGTGACCAGCGAGGGGCGGATGGCGCTGTACCTGCAGGACAAGCACCCCATCCGCGAGGGCATGGAGTACGTTCGGTACGCGGAGGCGCACGGCTTCGAGGCGGTGTGGCAGGCCGAGAGCCGGCTGGTCCGGGAGGCCACCGTGCCCATGGCCGCGTTCGCCGCCGTCACCGAGCGCATCAAGGTCGGGTCGGGCGTGGTGAACAACTGGACCCGGAACGTCGGGCTGATGGCGGCGACGTTCTCCACCCTGGACGACCTGGCCCCGGGCCGGATCATGCTGGGGATCGGGGCGTGGTGGGACCCGCTGGCGTCGAAGGTGGGCATCCACCGCACGCGGCCGCTGCAGGCCATGCGGGAGTACGTCGAGGTGGTGCGGCGCCTGCTGGCCATGGAACGGGTCACGTTCCACGGGGAGTTCGTGGACGTCGAGGACATCGAGCTGGACATCGTGCACGGCGATCGCTCGCCCAAGCGCGTGCCCATCTACATCGGGGCCACCGGGATGAAGATGATGGAGCTGGCCGGCGAGATCGCCGACGGCGTGGTCCTCAACTACATGGTCGGCCCGCCGTACAACCGCAAGGCCCTGGAAGCGCTGGCGGAGGGCGCCGCTCGGGCCGGCCGCACCGTCGAGGACATCGACCGTCCCCAGCTGATCGTGTGCTCGCTGGACCAGGACCGTGATCTCGCGCTGGACCAGGCCCGCGAGCTGCTCACCCAGTACCTGGGCCAGCAGCCCCACATCATGAAGGCCAGCGGTGTCGACCCCGGCCTGATCGAGGAGATCGGGAAGGTCATGACGTGGCCGGCCGGCCCCGAGGAGATTCACCGGGCCATGAAGCTGGTGCCCGACGAGGCGGTGCAGATGATCTCGGCGTCGGGGACGCCTGAGGAGTGCGTGGCCAAGGTCCAGGAGTATGTCGAGGCCGGCTGTACCTGCCCGATCCTGTACCCGCTGGGCGACGACGTCCGGGCCATGATCGAGGCGTTCGGGCCCACGGCCGCCTCCGCGGAGGCCGTTCCGCGGGAGGTGGCCGTTCGGTAGGCCGTCAGCGGACCACCAGGACCGGCCGGTCCGCCAGGTGGATCAGCCGGTTGGTGACGCTTCCCAGCAGCAGGCCGGCCATCTCGCCCAGGCCCCGTGAGCCCGCCACGATCAGGTCCGCGTCCGCCGCCCGGGCCACATCCATGATCTCGGCGGCGACCAGGCCGTGCGTGGAGAACCGGAGCTCGCCGCGAGCGCTGACCCCCGTCGTCCTTCAGCATCCGCACCACGGCGTCGAGGAATCCCGCGGCCATCTCGGCGCCCTCGGGCTCGAGGTCGGGGGTGAAGCGCCCCGCGTACTCGGCGACGTGGACCACGATGACCTCGCCGTGGAACCGCTTGGCCAGCTGCGCCGCTGCGGGGACCGCCTTCGTGGACTCCTCGGAGCCGTCGACCGCCAGCACGATCGTTTCGTACATCGGTCCTCCTTCCCGGGCCTCGGTTCGAGCATGCGGCTGGTGGGCACCCCGGGGGAGGTGGCGAACGGCCCCCTTCCTTCGGGCAGTCAGGGAAGCGCCCGCGCCTGGTCGCCCGAGGTCGAGCGGCACTGCGAGGCAGGGCCGATCGCCCGTGGCGGGGCCGTCCCGGGTCCCCAGGATGGAGGCACGGCACGCCGCCGTTCGGCGTGCCGTCATCCGACGCGAGGAGGCGGGACAGCGATGGGGACCGACGTGCGGCTTCCGTACCACCGGGGGATCGCCGAGGGGACGCTGCCGCTGTCCATCGGCGGGGGGATCGGCCAGTCCCGGACCCAGATGCTCTTGCTCCGGAAGGCCCACCTGGGCGAAGTCAGCGTGACGCTGTGGCCCGACGTCCTGAAGGAGATGGGCGCCCGGCACGGGATTCACGTCATCGAGTAGTCGAGGAGAGGTCGTGACGGCGGCGGAGGGAGGAGCGATGAACGCGGTACGGATGGAGAAGGAGCGATCCGACGCGGCTGACGTCGCGCGGTTCCTGGAGGCCCGGCGCCAGAGCATCCTCGACGACGCCGCCGCCCGCGCGCGCCGCGCGCATCTGCGGCACTACGAGGCCGAGGGGTCGATCGAGAAGCGCCTCCCCGCGCTGTACGACGTGCTCGTTGCGGGGGTCTCGACGCGGGACCTCGGTCCCATCGTCGCCTACTGCCGGGCCGTGGCCGCGGCACGGTTCACCGCCGGGTTCGACCTGTCCGAGGTGCAGACGGCGTTCAACGTGCTGGAGGAGGCCACGTGGCGGCACGCGCTGGCGGAGCTTCCGCCCGGAGACGCCGCCGTCGCGCTCGGCCTCATCGGCACGGTGCTGGGGGCGGGCAAAGACGCCCTGGCCCGCGGCTACGTGGAGCACGCCGCGCGGGCGCACGCGCCCTCCATGGACCTGGACCGGCTGGTGGCCGGAACGGACGACGCCTGGCTGGACTGGTAGACGCCGGACCTCAGCGCCGGCCGGCCGTCTCCATCGGCGCCCGCGCGCCCAACCCGGGGAGGGCCGTCGAGATGGCGTCGAGCGCCTCGCGGATGGCCTGCACCGAGTTCGCGTAGGAGAACCGCAGGTATCCCTGGCCCTCCCGGCCGAACGCGGCCCCCGAGAGCGCGGCCACGCCGGCCTCCTGCAGCAGGAACGCGGCGATCTCCTCGCTGGGCACACCGAACGAGGAAACGTTGGGGAAGACGTAGAACGCGCCGGACGGCTCTGCACACGTGACGCCCTCGATCCGGTTCAGGCCCTCCACGATGACGTCCCGGCGGCGGCGGAACTCGGCGACCATCGCCTCCACCGGCTCCCACGGCCCGGTCAGCGCGGCGAGCAGAGCCCGCTGGGCGAACGCGGCGGTGCAGGAGACCGAGTTGATGACGAGGCGCGTGACCGGTTCCACCAGGGCCGGGGGAAGCGCGGCGAACCCCAGGCGCCACCCGGTCATGGCGAACGTCTTCGATGCTCCGTCCAGCAGGATGGTCCGGTCGCGCATCCCCTCCACCGAGGCGATGCTGTGGTGCTCACCGTTGTAGCTGGTGGCGAAGTAGACCTCGTCGGACAGGACGTACAGGCCGTGCTCGATGGCCACGCCGGCCAGGGCCTCGAGGTCCCCGGCGGTGAGCGCGCTCCCGCACGGGTTGTGGGGGCTGTTCAGGATGAGCAGCTTGGTCCGGTCGGTGAGGAGCGACGCCACCTCCTCGGGGTCCATGCGGAACCCGTTCCGCTCCCGGAGCGGGATCGGCACCGGCGTGGCCCCGACGAACCGGGCGATCGACTCGTACATGGGGAACCCTGGGTCCGGATACAGGACCTCGTCGCCTTCGTCGCACAGGGCCAGCAGCGCGTAGAACATGATCGGCTTGGCGCCGGGGGTGACCACGATGCGCTCCAGCGGGTAGCGGGGCCGGCCGGTCCGGCCGAAGTAGTCGCCGACGGCGTCGCGGACCTCCGGCAGGCCGGGCGCCGGGACATAGTGGGTGAACCCGGCGCGGAGCGCCGCCGCGGCCGCGTCGACGATGTGCACGGGCGTGGCGAAGTCGGGCTCGCCGATCTCTAGGTGGACGACCCGCCGCCCGGCTGCCTCCAGGGCCCGCGCCCGGGCCAGCACCTCGAACGCGGACTCGGTCCCCAGGCGCGACATGCGCGCCGCCAGGGCGGGTTCCTCGTGGGCGGTGGACGACGGGGGCACGGTCTTCAGCTGGGACGCCATGGCTCTTCCTCCAGGTCGGTGGTCGCGAACAGAGTCTCCAGGCGCCGTGAGGCCGTCCCCAGGGCCCCACGACCCCCGCGGAACAGGCCGATCGCTGCGCCCGGGGAACCCGGGCAACGCGGGCCGTTCGGCCCCGTCGGACCTCATTCCGGAGCGGGATCCTTGACCGGGGGATCGTCCTCGAGCGGCGCCTCGAGCGGGCCCAGGCAGGGCCCGAACAGGAGGCCGCCATGTCCATCAGGCGCGTGCTGGTCCTGGCCGGTGTCGTCGCGTTGCTGGCCACCGGCTGCTCGTCCGTCTCCCGCCAGGCCACTCCGACCACCCGGGCGCCGACTCGAGTTCCCATCCTCCTGGCCGGGAAGGTGATGGAACCCTGCAGCCTGCCCGGCGGGCACGTCGCTGTGTGCGGCTCGCTCAGCGTCTACGAGGATCGGGCAGCGCACAGCGGACGTCAGATCGATCTGCGAGTGGCGGTCATCCCGGCGGAGGATCCGAAGCCGGAGCCGGACCCCGTCTTCTTCCTTGCTGGCGGCCCGGGCGACGCGGCCACGGAGAACTGGGCGTGGGCGCCGACGCTGTTCCCGGACCTGCACGCCCATCGCGACTTCGTCCTGGTCGATCAGCGGGGGACCGGAGGGTCGCACGGGCTGGTCTTCCCTGAAGCCCCCGACGTGACGGGGCTCTCGGCGGCAGCGCGGCAGGCTCGGCTGGAGCAGTGGGCCCGGCATGTCCTGGCCGGACTGGACGGCGACCCTCGCTTCTACACGACGTCCGTGGCCATGGACGACCTGGACCAGGTCCGCCGGGCCCTCGGGTACGACAAGATCGACGTGTACGGCGGGTCGTACGGGGCGACGGCCGCCCAGTACTACCTCCGGCAGCACGGCGACCACGTGCGCACCATGATCCTGGACGGCGGGACGCTGGTGGACGTGCCGATCTTCGAGCTGGTGGCCCGGAGCAGCCAGCGGGCGCTGGACCTGGTGTTCGATCGGTGCGCCGCCGACGTGGCCTGCCACGGCGCGTACCCGAAGCTGCGATCCGAGTTCGGGACGATCATCCAGCGGGTCGAGCGGCACCCGGTGAGGACCGCCGTGCAGGATCCGTTCACCGGCGAGCCCGTGATCCTGGACCGACTCACGCTGGCCTCCGCCGTGCACGTCTTCCTGCTGGATGCGCAGACGGCGGCCTCGCTGCCCTGGGCCATCCACCAGGCCGCGTCGGAGGCGAACTTCGATCCGATCGCCGAGCGGCTGACCGCCGTCGCCGTCCCGCCCGAGGAGAACCCATCTTCGCTGGTCATGGTGTGGGCGATCCGATGCTCGGAGGCGTGGGCGCGGTTCGATCCTGAGGCCACCGCCCGCCTGGGAGCGAGCTCCTACCTGGTGGACGCCGAAGTCGGCATGGCTCGCGAGACGGCCCTCGGGTGCAGCCTGATGCCACGGGGTGTCGTCCCGCCGAACGACGCCCGGGCGGCCCGTTCGGACGCGCCGGTGCTGGTGCTCACCGGTGAGGGCGACCCGCAGGACCCGCCGTCGAACGTCCGGGACGCGCCAGTGGAACTCCCGAACAGCCTGAGCCTGGTGGTTCCGGCCCAGGGCCACGGGGTGGGCTCCCTCGGGTGCATGCCGACGCTGGTGGCGGCGTTCGTCCAGACCGGCACGACGAACGACCTGGAGGTGGGGTGTGCGCAACAGGTCGCGGTCCCGCCGTTCGAGATCGGCGCATGACTGACGTCGGGCTCGTCCTCGGGCAGGTCGAAAGGAGCGTGTGATGAAGGTCCTGGTGACGGCGGCGAGCAAGCATGGGGCGACGGCGGAGATCGCCTGGGCCATCGGGGAGGTGCTCTCGGAGCGAGGCCTCGAGACCAGGGTGATGCCGCCAGACGACGTCGGCACGATCGCCGGCTACGACGCGGTGGTGCTGGGGAGCGCCACCTACGCGGGCCACTGGCTCGATCCGGCGAAGGCGTTCGTCACCCGGTTCCGCGACTCCCTGATCACGCGTCCCGTGTGGCTGTTCTCGAGCGGTCCGGTCGGAGACCCCTCCCGGAAGCTCGTGCGAAGGATGGGCGCCGATCCGCTCGAGGTCGCGGGCATCCTCGCCGTGACGAACGCCCGGGGGCACCGGGTGTTCGCCGGCAAGCTCGATCGGAAGTATCTGAGCCGGGGGCAGCGGACGGCACTGGCGCTGTTCAGGGGGCTGGAGGGCGACTTCCGGGACTGGGACGACATCAGGGGCTGGGCGGCCGCCATCGCCGACGAGCTGGGGGCGGGCCGGAGGGCCCGCGGCGAGGGGGGCGATGTGCCCCTGGCCGGCCCATCCACCGGACGTACCGTCCCGGTGTGAGCGATTGGAAGGAGGCGGCGCGATGAGCGAGATCGCGTGGTTCGGCGTGGTACTCGGCCTGCTGGTGCTGGTCCTGGTGCTCCAGGCCGTCGGCTCCCACCTCTCGTACCACATGGTGCACGGCGACCACGCCGGGAAGCGGAAGCGGGAGGACGCCATGCGGCGCCACCCGAGCAGCCAGTCCACCACCCCGAAAGCAGCCTGAACGCGCGGGCACCGGCCCAGGGCCGGCGCCCGACGTCACATCAGCGAGGATCCGTCAGTCCGCGGCCGACTTCGACCGGAACCACAGGACCAGCCCTGCCACGGACATGAGTGCAAGCACGAGAAGGACCTTGCGCATCGACATCACCTCCCGCACGTAGTGTGCCCCCTCCGGTCAAATCGCACGCCAGGGCCGCCGGCCCTGGATCACTCGGGACGACCGGAGACCGGAGCGATCTCCAGGCGGCGAACGGCCTCGTCGGCGAACTCGATGCCCAGGACGCCGGGAACGCTTCGGGCCAGCAGCTCGGCCAGGCGCTGGCTGGTCCGGTCCTTCGGCCCTCGCAGGACGGCCACGCCGCCCCGGACGTCGACCGTGTACCGGCCCAGAGAGAGGATCTCGTCGGACAGGAGCTCGTCCAGCTCGTGGCGGATGTCGTCGTCGTCGCGAGCCAGCACCTTCAGCAGGTCGCGCCGGCTGACGATCCCGATCACCCGGTTGCCGCGGACGATGGGGATCCGCTTGACGTGCTTCTCCAACATCAGCCGGGCCACCTCGGCCACGTCGGCGTCCTCGGGAAGGGCCACCACGTCCCGGGTCATGACCTCGTCGACCCTGGCCGGCACGTGCGTCGGGCGCTGGGGAGTCGGTAGGAGGTGTCGCCGGGGATCGGTCCGCGTCTCCAGCGGAACCAGGTCGCCCTCGGACACGATCCCCACCAGCTCGCCGTGCTCGTCCACCACCGGCATCGCGCTGATGGCGTGCTCCAGCAGCATCGACGCCGCGATCTTGATCGGAACGTCCGGCCGCACCGTGATCGGTGGGCTGGTCATGAGGTCGCTCGCCCGCATCCTCGTCACCTCCCGGTGAGACCGTACCGGCGGCGGTGCGTGGAGCCTCGGGCCGGAGGGCACGGTCCAGAAGGGCCGATCAGCCCGTGAGCAGGGGTCCGAACAGCCGATCCGCCCGACCCGCGGCGGCTCGGGTCCGGGCCATGAACGGGGATGCCCAGGTGGCCACCAGGGCCGCGCCCGCCGCCGGCCAGGGCGATCGCCCCGCCGGTCCGGCCGGTCGCAGCCGGAACGATGCCCGCGGCGCGAAGGGCCAGGAGGGCCAGGCCGCCATTGATGGCGAAGCCGCGCCATGTCCCTCCCAGGTCCGCGGCCGCAAGGAGAAGCCGTCGCTCGGAAGGGCTCGCCAGCCGGGCCATGGGGATCAGGTACAGCCACGCCCCGAGCAGCACCTGGACCAGGAAACCCAGCGCGAACACGACCAGAAACTGCGGAAGGAAGCTGTCGAAAGATCGGCCGGACAGGAGCGTGGTGGCCAGGTACCCCGCGCCGAACACCAGCCAGGCGATGCCCGCCACCAGATGGCCGGCCGCGACCGGCGGGCGCCGCCGCGGAAGGCTCCGCACGGCCCGGCCGGCGAAGACGACCACCCCCAGGGCGCCGGCCTCGAACACGACGGCGCCGGCGGCGGCGACCGGGTTCGATCGTGTGGCCAGGCCGCCGGCCAGGAGCGCCACGCCGCCCGCGAGCAACCCGCCGAACACCGGCCCCCGCCAGGCGGGCATGCGGACCCGGAGCACCGTAGGGAGCAGGGTCACCGCCGTGCCGGCCACGGTCAGGGCGCCCCAGCCCAGCACGTTGACCGTCATGTGCGCACGCCGGAGGGCCAGCCACGTGAGCGGATCGTGTACCGCGCCGCTCCCGATGAGCGAGCCGATGGTCCCGCCCGTCAGCACGGCCGCGATGGCCGCGCCGTACAGAGCGAGGACCCAGGCATGCCGCCGGTTCAGCCCGCGGCGCCACGCCGCCACCACGCTCCACCCCAGCAGCACCATGGCCGCGAGGAACGCGGCCCCGCCGGCCGCCACCACCGGCGCGCGGTGCGACGGGTAGCCCGCCGCAACGAGGACTGCCCCGCCGTTCACCAGCAGGAACTGTGCCCGTACGCGCCACGCGGGCGGATCCGGAGCCGCGGTGAGGGCCGCGGCGAAGGCCTGCATGTTGCCGCTGATGGCGACGGAGACGGCGCCGGCCAGCGCGAGGTGGAGGGGCAGCCACCACCCCACCCGGCCGAGGCCGGCAGCAGCAGCGCGAAGCCGGCCGCGGCCAGCCACGCCCGCGCCGCGTGGTGGTACCAGCCGAGGGCCCCGCGCGAACGCACGCCCCATTGTGCCGGTCCACTGGCCCTCTCCGAGACAGGCCGTCCGACCCATATCGCTTCTCCTGCTGCCTGGGACGCTCGGACCAGAAGCGGAAGGAGGACGCGATGAGTGAGCAGGACGGGACGCTTTCCCTGGTGCTGTTCTCGGGCACGGACGACAAGCTGTCCGCAGCAGCGATCCTCGCAGTGGGAGCGGCCGCAATGGGCCGTCCGGTCAACGTGTTCCTGCAGTACTGGGCGCTGGACGCGTTCCGGGCGGACCGGATCCACAAGGACCACGGGGTCGCCCCGGAGGGCGGGCCCGAGGGCGCCGCGCTGATGCAGCGGATGGCCGGCGAGGGCAGGTCGCAGCACTGGAGCGACCTGCTGTGGCAGGCCAAGGACATCGGCGAGGTGGGCGTCCACGCCTGCTCGCTGTCCATGGACCTGTTCGGGATCACCAAGGACGACCTGGACGACATCGTCGACGACGTGGAGGGCGTGGCGGCCTTCATGGCCGAGGCCACCGGACCCGTCGTCTTCATCTGAAAGGGGCGCGACATGAACGTGACCGAAGTGACCAAGTCGATCGACGCGCGGGGCATGCCATGCCCGGGCCCGCTGCTCTCGCTGATCGGAGCGATCCGGGAGGGCGCCGTGGGCGACGTGATCGAGGTCCTCTCCAGCGACGAAGGGTCCATCACCGACATCCCGGCCTGGGTGGCCAAGGCTTCCCACGAGATGGTCGAGGTCGTCCCGGGCGACGGGTTCACCACCTTCGTGATCCGAAAGGCCAGGTGAGCGCGATGCCGGCTCGGATCGTGGTGCTGGGCGGGGGCGTCGGGGGGACCCTCACGGCGAACCTGCTGTCCAAGGGCCTGGGCGCGGACGCGCATGTCAGCGTGGTCGATCCCACCGGCATGCACGTCTACCAGCCAGGGTTCCTGTACGTGGCCCTGGGCCAGGCCAACGGCCGGTGGCTGGCCCGTGACGAGCGGACCCTGCTGCGCCGCAACGTCGAGCTGGTGGTGGAGTCCGCCGAGCGCATCGACCCCGCCGCCGGCGAGGTCCACTTGGGCCACGGCGGCCGGCTCCCCTACGACTACCTGGTCGTCTCCACGGGGTCCCGGGTCGTCCCGGAGCAGGTGCCCGGGATGGTGGAGGGGGCCCACGAGTTCTACTCGCTGGGCGGCTCCCTCCGGCTGCGCGAGGCCATCCGGGAGTTCAAGGGCGGACGCATCCTGGTGGGCGTGGCGGGCGTGCCCTACAAGTGCCCGCCGGCGCCGGTGGAGTTCGTGCTGATGCTGGAGGACCACCTTCGCAAGCGCGGCATCCGGGACCGCAGCGAGATCACCCTGCTGTCCCCGCTCAACCGGGCGTTCACCATCGAGTCCGCCTCGAAGATCGTGCAGCCCATCATGGAGAAGCGGGGCATCGGCCTGTCCACGTTCTTCAACGTGGAGGAGGTCGACCCGTCGGCGCACGTGGCGACGTCCCTGGAGGGTGAGAAGGCCGAGTACGACCTCCTGATCCTGGTGCCACCCCACCGCGGACAGCCCGTGATCGACGCCTCGGGCCTGGGCGACGCCGGCGGGTGGGTTCCCACCAACAAGCTGACGCTCGAGCACGAGGCGGCCGAGCGGATCTACGCCATCGGGGACGCCACGAACCTGCCCATCTCCAAGAGCGGGTCCACGGCGCACTTCGAGGCCCCCGTGGTGGCGTCCCGGATCGCCTCGCTGATCCGGGGCACCGCGCCGAAGGCGAACTACGGCGGCCGGGTCATGTGCTTCCTGGAGACCGGCCGGGGCCGGGCCACGGCCCTGCGCTTCGACTACGAGCACCCGCCGGTGCCGCCGAAGCCGTCGTGGCTGTGGCACTCGGCGAAGTGGATGTTCAACCGCGCCTACTGGGTGACCGTCCCGCAGGGGCGGATCCCGGAGCGCGCCTCGAGGAGAGGAGAGCCGGAATGAGCCAGACCATCGTCCAGACGCTGGACCTGAAGGGGTTCAACTGCCCGATCCCCATCGTGAAGACGGCGAAGGCGTTCAGGGAGCTGAGCTCGGGCGACGTGGTCGAGGTGCTGGTCACGGACCCCGGCGCGCTCCAGGACTTCCCCGCATGGTGCCGTTCCACCGGGAACGAGCTGATCGACACGATCAAGGAGGACGGCGCGATCCGGTTCCTCCTGCGGAAGAGGTGAGAGCGATGGCAGTCGAAGCCGACAAGGACTGGGCGGCCGACCCCCTGGAACTGCATGTACCGGTCGACGACCAGAACGACAAGCTGGTGATCTTCGCCTGGAGCGGCGACCTGGACAAGATGTGGCCGACACTGATCCTGTCCACCACCGCCGCGGCCATGGGCATGGAGACCACGGTGTTCTTCACCTTCTGGGGCCTGTTCCCGCTGGTGAAGAACGACGTCCGCGTCACCGGCGAGAGCTGGATGCAGAAGATGATGTCGGTCCTGAACCGCGGTGGGACCGAGCACCTCAAGCTGTCCAAGTTCAACTTCGCCGGGGCGGGGCCGGCCATGTTCAAGAAGCTGGCCCGCGACCACAAGGTGGCCAGCCCCACCGAGCTGCTGGAGATGGCCCGGGACATGGGCGTCCGCCTGATCCCCTGCCAGATGACCATGGACCTCCTGGGCCTGTCCCGGGAGGACCTGGTCGAGGGGCTGGAGGAGCCCGCCGGCGCGACCACGGCCCTGCTCGAGGCCAAGGGCGCCACGACGCTGTTCATCTGAAAGGAGGAGCCGAACATGGAAACCATCGAGGTCCGGCACCTCCACAAGGACCGGTTCAGCGTCCGGATCCGGGGCCACGTGCTCATGGTGGACCAGCCGGTGGCCGACGGGGGCGATGACATGGGGCCCACGCCGACCGAGCTGTTCGTGGCCGGCCTGGCCTCCTGTGTGGGGTTCTACGCGGAACGGTTCCTCCGCCGCCATGGCCTGCCCGCCGACGACCTGCGCATCGGCTGCGAGTTCGACTTCGCCACTGACCGGCCGGCCCGGGTGTCGTCGGTGCGGTTGACCGTGGACGTCCCGGCCATGCTGACCCCGGCGCAGCGGATCGCGCTGGACCGGGTGGTGGACCACTGCACGGTGCACAACTCGATCCGCCAGGCCCCCGACGTGCGCATCGAGCTGGACGTGCTGGAACGAGCGGCGTGAACGGGCGTCCAGCGCGGCCGAGGGAGGGAACGACGATGATCCACAGGATCCTGCTGGCGGTCGACGGGTCCGAGGCGGCCGAACGAGCCGTCCCGGTGGCCGGCGAGCTGGCCGGCAAGTCCGGGAGCGAGGTCCTGGTCCTGCACGTCCGGGGGATCGGGGTGGGCCGGGCCGCCGCCTTCGAGCTGGAGTCGATCGACGAGGCCGCCAATCTGACCGACCGGACGGTGCGGTGGCTGAAGGACGCGGGCGTGAGCGCCCGCGGCGACGTCCGTACCGCGCTGCACGGACGCGAGGCCAAGGAGATCCTGGAGGCGGTGAAGGCCGAGGACGTCGACCTCATCGTCATGGGGTCCCGCGGCCTGGGAGACCTGGCCGGCCTGCTGCTGGGCAGCGTCACCCACAAGGTGCTGCACCTGGCCGACCGGCCCGTGCTGATCGTGCGCTGACAAGGGCGCGCCGCAGCGGCCCGCGTCAGGCGACCAGCTGCCGGTTGGTGAGCGTCGACACGCGGTTGACGCTGGGGTCCAGGAGCGACCCCAGGGTCACGTGGACGGTGAGGGTCGATCCCCCCCGGTCGACCAGGATGTCCACGCCGTCGCCCAGGTGGAAGCTCTCGACCTGCTGGATGGGGCCGAGGGGCTGGCTCTCCGATCCGGTCGGCGCCCCCACGACGCCCTTCAGCAGGTCGCCGGGGAACAACAGCCCGTCCGCTGGTGACCCGCGGACCACGCTGCCGACCCGGACCGGACCCCCGTCGAATGCCGGCCCGAACGGGACGATGACCCCCAGCCAGGGCTGGTCATCCGCGACGACCCAGACCGCGTGCTGTTTCTCGGCCACGGTGAAGTGGTAGGACCGCACCGCGCAGCAATCGGGGGTGTAGGCGGTGATGTCGGCCGTCACCACGATCCGCTGATGGCCGCGTTGCCCCTGCACCTCGAACGAGACGGGGTGCTCCCCCGACCACCAGAACGGGATCGGCAGCCCCGCGGTGTGGAAGTCGAGGACGCCGAAGGAGCTTGAGCCTCCTCCCGCCTCGCCCTGGGTGTTGATGGAGACCACCAGGTCGTCGGGCACTCCCGGTTCGAGGCTCGCCGCGCGGACCTCGATCGTGTTGTGCAAGCCGGCGGGAATCATGGGGCCGGTGGGGATCCCAAGGGTCGCCCTGGTCGGCAGCAGGTTAGATCCAGTCGGCCAGGAGCGCACCGGCGCCTTCTCGTTGGCCGCGTCGAAGAGCACGTTCCACCGGGCCGCCACGGGGTCGAAGGACAGGACCTGGAGATCGACGGGCTCATCCCCGAACTCGCCGGCCGGGGGGCCGCTCGAGATGACCACGATGTCGGCGACGTCGGACTGCTCCAGGTGGAACCGCTGCTCGCTGTCCACCTTGAAGTTCGGGGGGAGCACCTGGGCCAGGACCGGCGACGGGACGGCCGGCGTGGAAGGGCCGGTGGCACCGGTTGGGGGTTTGCCGCCCCCTGACCTGGTGAGCGCCACCACGCCGGCGACCAGACCGGCCAGGACGGCGATGCCGACGATGGCCGCGAGGGTGCGGTGCCTCCTCCGTGGCGCTTCAGGTTCCTCTTCCACCGGCTGCTCGGCCCGGACCGAGGTCGGGGGCGGGGGAGCCACCACCGTCGCCGTTTGCCGGCCGGAAAGCCCGGCCCGGAGCGCGTCCACGAAGGCCGCGCAGTCCGGAAACCGCCGGTCGGGGTCCTTGGCCATGGCCCGTTCGAAGACCGCGTCGGCCTCGGGCGGGACGTCCGGCCGGACCAGGGAAGGCCGAGGCGGCGGATCGGCCAGATGGGCCGCCACCACCGCCACGTCCGCGTCGCGACGGAACGGCGGACCTCCGGTCAGGCATTCGAAGGCGACGCACGCCAGCGAGTACTGGTCGGCTCGCCCGTCGACCGGTCTTGCCAGGAGCTGCTCCGGGGCGGCGTAATCGACCGTCCCCACGAACATGCCGGTCCTGGTGACCTGCGTCGCGGGTGCCGTTCGCTTCATGAGGCCGAAGTCGGTAAGGAACGCCCTGTCCTCCCCGTTCCCGCGCTCGGGGCTCGCGACGACCAGGATGTTCGACGGCTTCACGTCGCGGTGGACCAGCCCGCGTCCGTGGGCGAGGTCCAGGGCCTCCCCGCACTGGCGGACGATGGAAAGCGTCCCCGACGGCGAGAGCGGTCCGGCTTCCGTGAGACGGGTCCTCAGGTCCGTTCCTTCCACGTACCGCATCGCCAGGTAGAGCACGCCGTCCACCTCGCCGGCGTCGTACACGGGGACGATGTTGGGGTGCTCCAGGGTGGCCGACAGGTGCGCTTCCCGCGTGAACCGGTTCCGGAAGTCGGAGTCCGCCGCGAACTGGGGCGAGAGAACCTTCAGGGCGACGTGGCGTCGCAGGCCGAGCTGCTCGGCAAGGTACACGATCCCCATGCCCCCGCGACCGATCTCCCGTTCGACCCGGTAGCCGCCGAGCACGGTGCCGACCCGCGAATCCCGGTTCATGTCCGTGGGAGGATCGTGCGGCATACGGAAGTCCGGGGCAAGGCCCGGCTTCAATCGGTCCAGTGGGCACGTCCCGTGGGACGGCGTCCCGCACGGGCACGCTGCCGTGGTGGGAGACTGTCCATCATGAGCAGGCACGATGACCGACCCCAACTGGACACCGCCAGGGGCCCCGTCGAACTCGTTCGGCTGGACGGCCTGGCGGCGGAGGCGGCCATCGACCTGGGCCGGCTTCCCCACACGATCAAGGTGCTGCTTGAGAACCTCATGCGCCGCGAGGGCAGCCCGGGCGTGAGCGCCGACGACGTGCTGGCCCTGGCCCGGTGGCCGGAGCCCTCGGCGGCCGACGTGGCGTTCATGCCGGCCCGGATCCTGATGCAGGACTTCACCGGCGTTCCCGCGGTGGTGGACCTGGCGGCCATGCGATCGGCCATGGCCCGGGCGGGGGGCGACCCCGGCCGGGTGAACCCGCTGGTCCCCGTGGACCTGATCATCGACCACTCGGTGCAGGTCGACGTGTTCGGCCGGTCGGACGCCTTCATGGCCAACGTGGAATGGGAGTACCGGCGGAACAAGGAGCGCTACGCCTTCCTGCGGTGGGCCGAGCAGGCGTTCGACGGCTTCCGGGTGGTGCCGCCGGGGATGGGGATCTGCCACCAGGTGAACCTGGAGCACTTGGGCAGGGTGGTCCAGGTCCAGGACGGCCTGGCCTTCCCGGACACGCTGGTGGGGACCGATTCCCACACCACCATGATCAACGGCCTGGGCGTGCTGGGGTGGGGCGTGGGTGGCATCGAGGCGGAGGGCTGCATGTTGGGCCAGCCGCTGTTCATGCCCCAACCGGTGGTGATGGGGGTCCGGATGACCGGTGCGCTGCCCGCGGGGACCACCGCGACCGACCTGGTCCTCACGCTGACCCAGATGCTTCGGGCACACGGCGTGGTGGGGAAGTTCGTGGAGTTCTTCGGCGCCGGGTTGTCCACCCTGACGGTGGAGGACCGGGCCACCCTGTCGAACATGTGCCCCGAGTACGGGGCCACGGCGGCGCTGTTCCCGGTGGACCACCAGACCCTGAGCTACCTGGAGCGGACCGGCCGCGGCGACGCGGTGGACCTGGTCGAGCGGTACACGAAGGAGCAGGGGCTGTTCCGCACGGACGACGACCCCGACCCGCGGTTCTCGGAGCTGCTGGAGCTGGACCTGTCGAAGGTCGAGCCGAGCGTGGCGGGCCCCAAGCGGCCCCAGGACCGCGTGCCCCTGCCCCGCGTGTGGGAGTCGTTCAGCAGCGTGTTCGGCGACGCGGTGGGCGAGGCCGAGCCGTCACGGGATGCGCTCGACCACGGTTCCGTTGTCATCGCGGCCATCACCAGCTGCACCAACACCTCGAACCCGTCGGTGATGGTGGCGGCCGGCCTGGTGGCGAAGCGGGCCGTCGAGGCCGGGCTTCAGGCGAAGCCCTGGGTGAAGACCAGCCTGGCTCCCGGTTCCCGGGTGGTCACCGACTACCTGGACCGGTCCGGGCTCCAGCCGTACCTGGACAAGCTCGGGTTCGAGCTGGTGGGGTACGGGTGCACGACCTGCATCGGGAACTCCGGGCCGCTGCCCGAGGACGTGGGCCGCGAGGTGGACGACCGGGGGCTGGTGGTCACGGCCGTGCTGTCCGGGAACCGGAACTTCGAGGGCCGCATCCACCCCCAGGTCCGGGCCAGCTACCTAGCCTCCCCGCCGCTGGTGGTGGCTTTCGCCCTGGCGGGGTCGGTCACCGTGGACCTGGCCTCGGAGCCGCTGGGCCATACCCCTGAGGGCCAGCCCGTGTTCCTGCGCGACCTGTGGCCCACCGCGGAGGAGGTCCACGAGGCCGCCGCCTCGGCCATCGACGCGGGGCAGTTCGAGGACCAGTACGGGCGGATCTTCCAGGGCGACGAGCACTGGGCGGCGCTGTCTTCGCCCAGCGGGCCCATGTACGAATGGGACCCGTCGTCCACCTACGTGCGAGAGCCCCCCTTCTTCGACGGGCTCGAGGAGCCCGTGCGCGACCCGGAGGACATCGTGGGGGCTCGCGTGTTGGAGAAGGTCGGCGACTCCATCACCACCGACCACATCTCGCCCGCCGGGTCCATCAAGGCGGACTCGCCCGCGGGGCGGTGGCTGCAGGAGCACGGCGTCCCTCCCGCGGAGTTCAACAGCTACGGAGCCCGCCGGGGGAACCACGAGGTGATGATGCGGGGGACGTTCGCCAACGTGCGGCTTCGCAACGAGGTGGCCCCGGGAACCGAGGGACCGTGGACGACGCATTTCCCTTCGGGTGACGTGATGACCGTGTACGAGGCCGCGGAACGGTATCGATCGGAAGGGGTCCCCCTCGTCGTGCTTGCGGGCAAGGAGTACGGGTCCGGCAGCTCGCGGGACTGGGCGGCCAAGGGCCCGTCCCTACTGGGGGTCCGGGCAGCCATCGCGGAGAGCTTCGAGCGCATCCACCGCAGCAACCTGGTGGGCATGGGCATCCTGCCGCTCCAGTTCCGGAAAGGGGAGAACGCCGCGTCGCTGGGGCTGACCGGCCGTGAGGTGTTCGACGTGCGGGGGCTGGCCGGGATCGAGCCGGGGCACGAGGTCGAGGTCCAGGCCCGCCGGGAGGACGGTTCCACGGTGGCGTTCCGGTGCGTGGCCCGGATCGACGGCCGCACCGAGGTCGAGTACTACCGGCACGGGGGGATCCTGCGGGCGGTGCTGCGGCAGATGCTGGAAGGCTCGCCGGGCCGCTGACGTCGCTTGTCACCTTGAGGTTTCGCGTGCGAGCAATGACGGGTTCCCGCTGTGGGTAAGCATCCGGACTGGATGATCGGAAGCCTTGAAGGGACGGCCATGTCGGGCCGGTACCGCATCGAGGACCTGCTCGGGCAGGGCGGCATGGCCCAGGTGTACCGGGGCACCGACACGGTGCTCGGGCGGACCGTGGCCATCAAGGTGCTCGGGCCCCAGTACGCCCGGGACGACGCCTTCGTCCAGCG